>Ga0247805_1000164_pt1 | contig 40986 bp, 32 predicted proteins | sample UWRJL044104R1_FD_180930 | JGI IMG/M metagenome (GOLD analysis project Ga0247805, IMG submission 180930) | Plant litter microbial communities from Arlington Agricultural Research Station in Wisconsin, United States - UWRJ-L044-104R-1 | ecosystem: Environmental > Terrestrial > Plant litter >...
CCTGATGGCGACACTGGGTCGCGATGAGAACGTCGAGTTCCAGCGCGATCACCCGCTGCTCACGGCAATCCTCGATGACCCGCAGCTTCAGGGCGTCACGATGATCTCCGAGCCGTGGGACGTCGGGATGGGCGGCTGGCAGGTCGGAAACTTTCCCGACGGCTACTCCGAGTGGAACGACGGCTACCGCGACCGTATGCGCGATTTCTGGCTCACCGACATCGGCGCCGCACGCCTGCACGGCACGGCACCCAACGGCATTGGCTCGCTCGCGCGTCGGCTCGCGGGGTCGGCGCACGTCTTCTCTCAGGAGCGCGGCCCGCTCGCCTCGGTCAACTTCATCACCGCGCACGACGGCTTCACGATGGCCGACCTCACCGCCTACAACGACAAGCACAACAAAGGCAACGGCGAGAATAACCGCGACGGAACGAGCAACAACCACTCGTTCAACCACGGTGCCGAAGGCCCGACGAAGGACGCCGCGATTCAGGCCAGCCGCGGCAAGGCGATGCGCAACCTTCTCGGCACCCTTGTGCTGAGCGCCGGCATTCCGATGCTCACGGCGGGCGACGAGTTCGGCCGCAGCCAGCGCGGCAACAACAACGCCTATTGTCACGACAGCGAGCTGACCTGGTTGTCGTGGCAGCACGACGACTGGCAGAACGACCTGCTCGAGGTCTCGCAGCTGCTGCTGCGTTTGCGTCGCGAGAACCCCGCGCTGCGCCCCGTACGTTTCGGTCGCTTTGGCGAGACGGTGCCGAGCGCCACACAGATGGACTGGTACAACAAAGAGGGCCTCTCGATGTCGGACGGCGACTGGGACTCCCCCTCCGAGCGCACCCTGCAGTACCTCGCGGCGTCGACTCCCGAGTTCGAGGAGTTCAACCGCATCCTGCTCATCGTGCACGGCCTCGAGGAAGACATCACCGTCACCCTCCCCGAGCACGAGGGCGTCACGAGCTACACGCTGCTCTGGGATTCCTCGGTCACCGACCTCGACGAGTCCCCGCCCGGTCACGAGCACGGGCCCGGCAGTGACCTCACGGTCGCGGGCGCATCGATGCAGTTGTTCCGCGCGCACTAGACGAGCACCCGGAGACACATGAGCGCAACCCCGGCAACAGTCGCCCTCGATCGGGCGGGCATCGTGTTCACGGAGCACGCCTACGACCACGACCCGGCGAACCGCGACTTCGGCAACGAGGCGGCGACAGCGCTTGGGCTGGACCCCGAGCAGGTCTTCAAAACCCTTCTCGCCGATCTGGATGGCGCGCTTGTGGTTGCGATAGTGCCCGTCACCGGCAAGCTCGACCTCAAGGCTCTCGCGAGCGCGCTCGGCGGCAAAAAGGCCGAGATGGCCGACCCCGCCGTCGCGCAGCGCAAGACCGGCTATATCCTCGGCGGCATCAGCCCGATCGGCCAGAAGAACTCACACCCGACGGTGCTCGACGAGACGGCCGAGCTCTTTGACACGATCTACGTGAGCGGTGGCCGTCGGGGCTTTGACATCGAACTCGCGCCCGCAGACCTGCTCGCGATCACCGCCGGCTCGGTCGCCGCAATAGCTCGCTAGCCGCGCGCCGTAACGATGATGCCTTCCGCACGGTAGCGGAAGCCCGCATCCGTCACAATCGCAATGATCGCGTCACGGGCAGGTTTCACTTCCGCTTCGGTAGCGACGTCGCCCCGAAACAACAGTTCGTTGCCCTGCACACCACTCTTCGGGTTGCTCGTCACAAGCTCGAGCCCCTCGATTGCGTCGACCTCTGTCCAGGCATGGTTTGCCGCGACAAAACGCTCGGCATCCGCAGGGTCGAAGCCGTACCACTCGAAGTCGCCTTTGTTAGACGTGAACCGAATGCTGAGCTCACGGCCCGAAAGTTCGGAGTCCGCGAAGACTCGCGCAACTTCCATTCCGCGTTCGCCGCTGTTCTCCGGGTCGTCGAGATACATCTGCGCGACGACGTATCCGGTGCTCAGGGAGACGTTGATGTCTTCGCCAGTCCGTTCGAGCACGGCCTCGTAAAACGAGTCCTCCTGGTCATTGCTTTCTTGAAGAAGGTTCTCGTACGGGCTGCAGCCCGCGAGAGCAATGGATGTCGCGAGCGCAAGCCCTACGACGGCTACGAGTCGTACGCTCATGGTCCAAACACCTCTACTTCAAGATCGTCCGCGGAATTGCCTGCCGCAAGCCACGGCTTCAGGTAGATCGCGCGCAATTCTTCTTCCGTTTTCACGTTGCCGCTCTCATCGACGGCTGGATAGACGCTGATCTTGAAACCGCCGGCGTTTGCGAAGTACAGATACACGGTGTCTGTCGACGCCGTGAACTCCTGCCAGAGGCGAATGTCGGCTTCGATTGTCGACTTCGAAGGCAGGTCGCCCCACTGCAGCCAATCGCCCCGGGGAGCATCGATGGTGTCGTAGTACGAGATCTCGAGCGAACTGTTCTCGCCGAACTTCTCGCCGTACTTCGCGCTGTCGACGATGATCGCGCGGAGCTCAAGAACAGTTGCGGTGATTTCATCGCGATCAAGATCGTTTGCGAGCAGCACGTCCAGACTGGCGGGTGCCGTATTGGTCTCCAGCACAAACGCACCGACGTCGTTCACACCATCGACCTCGCGTAGCTCGTTCACAAGCGAAAGCGCATTGCGGTCGAGGATGTCGCGTTCGCTGCCCGCGCATGCGGCGGGCCCCACGGCGATCAGTAGAGCACCCAGCACGCCTGAAACCGTTCTAACCAGCATTTGTCGGTTACTCATGTTCCGAACCTAGCTCAGTTGACGTCATTGGTTGTTACCCACTCGCCGTCGTAGAGCTCGACCTTCGTCGAATCGAGTTGGCCATGGGCGTCGACGATGACGTTGACGCTGTCGCCCATCGCCGCCGCGGTCAGGGTCGACACGGTGCAGTAGACCGCGCTGCTCGTTTCGCCGTCGAAGTCGCTCGATTGCGAGAACGAGCAACCGTTGAGCTCGGGGAGGGCCGCAATCTCTTCTGCCATGTCGAGTTGCTCGTCGGTGAACACGTCGCGATCGGCGATGAGCATGTAGGTGCCTGGGCCGTCAACGCGCAAGTGCCGCTCGATACTGAACTCGGTCGAGTCGGCGACGATTTCCTCGTACATCGACCGCACCGACTGCCCGGGCACAAGAGTCACGAGCACAACGTTCTCGTTTTCGATCGTCGCGACGCGTGAGTCGCTCCACCAGCGCGCGAAGAACTCGGTCTCGGGCAGCACGCTGAACTCGTCGTCGCCCGATACCGTCCAGACCAGCTCGGAGTCTTTCTCCAGGTCGAATCGCACGACGCGCTGCGACCCGTTGAAGCCCGAGTTGCGCACCTCCTCTTCAACGAGGGCCGCGAGAGTTACAAGGCCTGCGGCGTCGATTGTTGCGTCGGGCTCAACCGAGACAACGAGGTTGTCACCGATATCGAACCCAAAGCTGTAACTCGCCCACGCCTCTTCGACGCCCGGTAGCTCGTTGATGCGCACGCCAAGATCATCGGCGCGCTGCTCGTCGGCCTTGCTTGCGCCGAGAAACGTCGAGCACCCGGTGAGGCTGAGCGCGGCCAAAACAATTGCGGTCGTGCGAAGAAACCTCATGAGCATGAGGCTATCCCGGAGTTACCCAACACGCGATGGGCAGCGCTACCCGCTCCCTGCCCGCGCACCGCACCCTGGCCCGGGTTGCAACCCCTGCCACGGTTGCGTGCCCGGGCACGGACGGCAAGCGCTACTCGGCGACGGCGATGAGTCCCATCTCCGCAGGAGTGACGAGCAGTGGATGGCGCGGCACAACCCGCACGTTGTAGCCGAAGCCGCCCGCTCGCGTGAGCGGCACCGACCCACTGAAGATCGCGGCCGATCCGAGGTCGTGCGACGACAGGGTGAGCGCGAGTCGCTTGATGTCGACAAGCTTGTCTTCGCCGCGGGCTCGGCCGTAGACGATCTCGACCTTGACGTCGTCCGGCTCGAGGTCGCCGAGCAACACGTGGGCGCGCACGTTGAGCGTGTCACCGACCTGCGGCAGGGCATCGACTCCCCCGGTCTCCACGTGCGGAACCTGCACAACGGGCCAGGCGGCGACAACGCGGGACTTCCACGCTGCAAGGTCGCGCGCCGGCTGGTACGACGACCGCGCAGTCGCGGCCTGTGAGACCGACGCGGGAATGTAGAGGCGCTCGACGTACTCGCGCACCATACGATCCGCACTGAGTGAGGGCGAGAGGGTGGAGAGGGTGTGGCGGATCGACTGCACCCAGCGTGTGGGCACTCCCGCGTCATCCCGGTCGTAAAAGCGTGGGGCGATCTGGTGCTCGATGAGGTCGTAGAGACTATCGGCCTCGAGCTTGTCGCGTTCGGCACTGTCTCCGGCCGAGTCGGCGGTAGGGATGGCCCAGCCGTTCTCCTCGTCGTAGAACTCGGCCCACCAGCCGTCGAGGATCGACAGGTTGAGCGAACCGTTGAGCGCGGCCTTCATGCCGCTCGTTCCGCAGGCCTCAAGCGGGCGCAGCGGGTTGTTGAGCCAGACGTCGGTGCCCGGGTAGAGCAGCTTGGCCATGGCGATGTCGTAGTTCGGCAGAAAGACGATGCGTTCGCGCAGCTCGGGCTCCGAGGCGAATTCGACGAGGCGCTGGATGAGGCGCTTTCCCTCGTCATCGGCTGGATGCGACTTACCTGCGATCACGATCTGCACGGGCCGCTCGGGGTTGAGTAAAATCGCGCGCAGGCGGTTCTCGTCGTGCAGCATCAGCGTGAGTCGCTTATAGGTCGGAACGCGCCGCGCGAAGCCGATCGTGAGCACCTCGGGGTCGAGCAGCTTGGTGTGCCAGGCGGGCACGCCGATACCGGGGTTCTGCTCGCTCCAGGCGTCGTTCATGCGGTGCCGGGCGTCGCCGACGAGTTGCGCACGCATGGCGCCGCGCACGTGCCACAGGTCGGCGTCGCTCACGGCGTCCGAGCTCCAGTCCGCGGCGGTTGTGTCGCCGGTGCCGAGCTTCGACTGTGCGAGTTCGACGAGCAGCGGGTCGGTCCAGGTCGGCGCGTGCACTCCGTTGGTGACCGAGGTGATCGGCACGTCGTCCTGGTCGAAGCCCGGCCACAGCGCGCCGAACATGCCGCGTGAGACGTCACCGTGCAGCTTGGACACACCGTTGGCGCGCTGGCCGAGTCGGAGTCCCATGACCGCCATGTTGAAGGTGTTGGCGTCGCCGCCCTCATAGTTTTCGGTTCCGAGGGCGAGCACGTCCGCGACATCCACGCCGGGAAGCAGTTCGGTCGAGAAGTAGCGCTCGACGAGCGGCGTTTCGAAGCGATCGATTCCGGCTGGCACGGGCGTGTGCGTTGTGAACACCGTGCCTGCGCGTACAACCTGCAGCGCCTCGGCGAAGGAGAGCCCTGCACCGATGAGGTCGCTGATGCGCTCGAGACCGAGGAAGCCCGCGTGACCCTCGTTTGTGTGGAAGACCTGGGGAACCGGCGTCGAGGTGAGCTCGGTGAAGATCGTGATGGCGCGCACGCCGCCGATGCCGAGCAGGAGTTCCTGCAGCAGTCGGTGTTCCCCACCGCCGCCGTAGAGCCGGTCGGTGACCGAGCGCAGGTCGTCCTCGTTCTCGGGGATGTCTGTATCGAGCAGCAGCAGGGTGATGCGACCGACGTTGAGGCGCCAGATGCGCGCATAGAGGGCGTGGCCATCGGGCAGCGCGAGAGTCACCTGGGCGGCGCGGCCGTCGGGGTAGCGCAGCACGCTGAGTGGCAGGCCGTCGGGGTCGAGAACGGGGTAGGTCTCCTGCTGCCAGCCCTCGCGCGAGATCGCCTGACGGAAGTAGCCCGCGCGGTAGAACAGGCCAACTCCGATGATGGGAACGCCGAGGTCGGACGCGCTCTTGAGGTGGTCGCCGGCGAGGATGCCGAGGCCGCCCGAGTACTGCGGCAGGGCTGCCGCGATACCGAACTCGGGCGAGAAGTAGGCGATGGAGGCCGGGGCGTTCTCCAGACCCTGATACCAACGCGGCTCGGTGAGGTAGTTGTGCAGGTCGTCGCGGAGCGCGTTGGCGGCGTGAACGAAGCCCTCATCCGACGCGAGTTCGGCGAACCGCTCAGACGGCACAGCACCGAGGAGTGCGATCGGCTCGTGACCGATCTCGTTCCAGACGCGTTCGTCGATCGATGCGAAAAGGCGCTGGGTCGGATTGTGCCACGACCAGCGCAGGTTGGTGGCGAGTTCTTCGAGGGCGCTAAGGGCCTCGGGGAGCACAGTACGAACTGTAAAACGTCTGATTGCCTTCACGGCAAAGAGCCTATGCCGTTCTGTTGCGTCGTCTCTTACGAATTGCTCCAGAAACTCCACTCATAAACATCCAGCCGGCGTAGATGAAGAGAGCGCCGGCGATCGCCGGAACGATCCAAACGCGGTTCTCGCCATTGACTATGGTGTTTGCCCAGCCAATGTAGGGAACGCTGTACCAGACCTTTCCGCGCACCTGCACGGGCAGCACGGGGTTCTCGTCGGGGATGCCGTTATTGTCGCCCTTGGTTGTCAGGCTCTGATCGCCGTTCACTCCCGTGTTGATGGCGATGACCCGGTGCGTGACGACCTCGGGCTCACCCGACCGCAACTGGTAGGTGACAACGTCACCGATGCGAATGTCTTCTGGTTCGATCGGCTTGACGATCACGAGGGTTCCGGGCGGGTACAGGGGGCGCATTGAACCGGTGAGCACAGTCATCGGAGTCGAGCCCGAGGCGAACGGCACAACGATGACGCCGACTGCTATCACGAGCACTAGCGCGAAAAGTCCCCAGCTCAGGCCGAGGCCGATGAACTGCAGGAGTCCCTTCTCCTTGTGAACCTTTCGACGCCCGCTCATGACGCGAAGCTACTGTCGAGGTCAGGGTCGTCGAAATCGGAGTCGTCATCGTCGTCGCGTCGCTTCTTTCGGCGACGGGCAGCGATGAAGAATCCGCCGGAACCGAGAACAAAGGCGATGGCCGGAACGAGTCCGCCCCAGTCCTGCAGCAGCTGAACGGTGTTCGGGTCGAGGTCGAGGCCGAAGAAGGTCGGCCAGGGCTCCGCGCTGATGGGGCGGTCGGGCGCCGGAGTCGCAGTGGGGGTGGCCGTGACGTCTGGGTCGGAAATCTCGGTTGTTGTGCCACCGTCTGCGATCGGCACGCCATCGACGATTGCCGCGTTGGGGCTGCACTTTGTGGGCGCGATTGTGCCGGGGCGCGCGTCGCTCAGCCCGACCCGGATGCGGAATGAGGCGTTGCTGCCCTGCCCGACCTTGCCGGGCATATCGGCGAGTGCCAGTTCGGTAGAGACCGTGACGCTGTCACCAGGCTCGAGCACAAGCCCCTCGGTGAGTACGCTGCACGGCTCGGCGCTCGCAAGCGGCACAGCGTCGCCCGCGAACCCGGGAACGCTCGTCTGCAGCGTCATCGCCCTAGCGTAGGTTGTCGAACTTGCCGTGACGCTACCGACGGAGATGCGCAGGTAGCCGGCCTCGGTTCCGGTGTTCTGCACCTCGAAGGTCGCCGTGCGGCTTTCGAGCGGAACCATTGACGCGAGGTCGTTGAACAACGGAGACGGCGCAGTGACATCGACGTCGCCGGCCGCTGCTGCCGGACCGGCGATGCTCAGGCTGGCGCCAGCGAGCAGAACCGCACAGAAAGCTCGCACGAGTGTCCGTGTGCGCATCATTCGGTCCATACCTAATTACACGACAGATTATTCGACGAGGCCGCAATGCTGATGGACCCAGTTCCGGTGACAGTGTAGGCAGCGCCTGCGACCGACTGGCGAACTTCGACGGTCTTGACGCCCGTGCCGAACGTCGCGATGGGCACCTCGGTCGGGTTGAACTGAACGCTTGTGCTGTAGCCGTTCGTGTGGTCCTTGACGAAGATGTTGTTGACGTAGACCTTGTAGGTCACCTCGGCCTGGTACCCATCAAGCACCGGCCACGAGTAGTAGATGTAGTTGCTGCCGTTGCCGCCACAGGTGAGCGTGACGGGGGCGGGCGCCGAGTTCGCGGCGACCTCAAACGTGAAGCTCTGGAGTGCGCTCGAGGTGTTGCAGGCCTGGAGGCTCACGACGTTGGCGCTCGTCACCGAGAGGCACTTCGCCTGGGCGACATTGAGGAACTGGTAGGTGCCATCGGGCCGGGCCGTGATCATCCAGCGCTGCGCGTCGGTAGCGGCTGTCGTTGCGAGGTTGACTGCGGTGGCGGATGTCGCGTTCCAGCGGTTGGTCGGCGCCGTGGACGTGTTGAACGCGCGGGCCACAAACTTCGCGCCGCTCGGGTCATCGAGAAGGCGCCAGTTGCTCGTCTGGTCGTTCTCGCACGAACCACCCGCAGCAGCGCCACGCGTAAGCGTGTCAAACGGCGTCCAGTTCGAGTTCATGCAGACACCCTGGTTGTAGATCTTGTAGCGGTTGCCCTCGATGCTCTGGTACCCGGTGGGTGCCGCGATCGATTGTGTAAAGGCGATGGATGTCGCGGAGGCACTCCACGTGCCCACGGTGATCGACGTGGTGGCCGTACCCGCGAGTGAGACGCCCGGGTTAGCGGAGACGTTCGCCGCACTGATGTTTGTGCGCACGCACCACACGGCGCTCGCGCCGGCGGCGAGCGTTCCGGTCTTGGTCACGGCAGCGGCCATCGTGCCGGTCGTCTGGTTGGTGATCGTGCCGGTTGTTGAGCACGTTGTGGCGGTTCCGACGACGACGCCGATCGCCGATCGGAAGGCGGTCGAGGTCGAGGTTCCGCCGATGGACATTGAGTACGAGCCCGAGCGTGTGCCGGTGTTTGTCACGGTGACGACGCCGACCGCGATGAGATCGCTTGAGGTGTAGGTCTTCGCGAGCGTCGAACCGGTGAGGGCCTGCCCAACTGTCACGGTCGCGGTGCCCGCTGTCGCGTTGAGGGCGGCGGAAGCCGACCAGAGCGCGTAGGCGACACCGGAGGTGCCGAGGAGCATAAAGGCGACGACGCCCGCGATTATCGCGACGCGGAGGTTGGAGAAACGACGACGACGCTCGACGCGTGTCAATCGACGGCGGCTCACTGGGCACCACCGATCGTCGCGGTGAAGGCCTGCGTGTTGGCCGCTGTGGCGCCCGTCGCGACCTTGAGTTCAAGGCAGTAGCTGGCGGTCGCGCCTGCGGCGAGAGTGCCGAGAGCTTTCGCGGTTGTGATCGCCGAGGTGCCCGTGAGTGGCGTGGTTGTGCACACGCCGGTCGCGTAGCGGATTTCGTACGCCGCTGAGGCCGTCGCGCTGCCAGAGATGGTGGCCGGAATGTCACCGGTGTTTGTCACGGTGAACGACTGGCGCACTGTCTCACCAACAAGGAGGTTGGTGAAGAGGGTGTCGTTCCAGGTCTCGGCGGCGGTGATGCCGAATTTCGCCGAGGAGAGAGTTGGGGCGGTGGTGCTCGAGCCGTCAGACCAGAGAGCGAGAGTTCCACCGGAGAGAGCAACGGCGGCGAGAGTTCCAGCAGCGAGGGCCGCTGTTGTGGCGATAACGCTTCGCACGCTCAAGGGGGAACGGCGATCCGCGCGATGGCGGGGAGCAGAAAAAATGGCAGGCAAAACGTCACCTCCGGTCGTGCCGTGTTAAACGAAGAGAAGGAGAGGGCGGGTACCCCGCTCTAGGAGCGGGGTACCCGGCTCACTAAACGGTGACCTGGTTGAGGGTGACCGTCAGGGCGTTGAAAGCGATTGTGCCGTTGGTGCCGGTCTGAAGCGTCGTCGTCGACGCGAACGCGACAACTACCTTCGCGTCAACCGTGTACTCGCCAGCGTTGAGCGTGTAGACGCCCGAGCCGTTTGCAACCTGCACGGTGCCGCCAGCGTTCTTCACAACGAAGCTCGGTGTCGCGGTTGCACCGCTGATGCCGTTGGTGATCGCTCCGACGTTCGTCGAGAGGGTGGCGTGCATGTTGTCACCGGTAGCAGTAACCGTGTAGCTCTGCGTGTAGGTGGTGGTGTCGCCGGGAACGATCTTCGCCAGCGCGGGTGCCCAAGCGCCTGCGGTGGCGGTGGGAGCAATGTCGAGGTTACCGGCCGTGATTGTGGTCGGCGTGAGTGAGGCGGAGTCGCTCCAGAGAGCGAGTGATCCAACGCCACCGAGGAGGAGGGCGATGCCGGCAGCGCCAGCGATTGAACCCTTGACGAGCTTGTTCATGGAGATTCCTTTCGCGACACCGAGAAGATGCCGGATAAAGAACCCGAGTAGCCGCGCACAGCAGTACAGACCGCTGCACATTGCTGTGAGCGGACCAGTGGAGTGACGCAACAAGACATTCGGGTTGTCTTGGTTTGTGCTGGCGGTTCGAAGTTGTTGCGCCAGATTTATGTGAAGAGGTAAGAAAATCGATCCGGGTAAATTGATCTGATCCTCTACATCACCGAGTGGGCTAACTGCTAGGTGTCGCCCAATAGTCTCGGCAAATGTTCTCCGTAAAGAAACCTATCTGTCCGCCGTTTGGTGGACAAGCACTTCTACTGCGTATTGCTCACCCAAAACAGGGGGTACCTGTGATGTCCCCCCTAATGAGGACAGCCAGATCGTTGTACCCCTGAACGTCAGGTTAAAGCTGTACGGTCGAATTGTGGCGACATCTCTGAGCGGCAAAGCAGCTGCACACGACGACCTGACCAAACCGACGAGAGGCCTCGACGTGCGCATCGGTCGAATACCCATCCGACACCTTTCCCCCATTGAAGCGGAGGGCCGCTGGAGCGCGAAGGCCTACGTTGGCGAGGTTGTTCCGTTCGCGGCGACAATCTTCCGCGAAGGGCATGATTCGCTCGGTGCACGCTTGCACCTCACGCGGCCGGGCGGCGCGACATCCATTCATCAGATGCACTCCGGTGCCGCCGGCACCGACCGCTGGCACGCTGACGCCCGCATCGACGAGATCGGCGAGTGGTCGTGGAAGGTCGAGGCCTACAGCGACGACTGGGCCACCTGGCTGCACAATGCCGAGATCAAGATTCCCGCGGGAATCGACGTCGAGCTGATGTTCGCGATGGCAGTGACGCTTGTGCGTCGCTCGGGCTCAGCCAAGATCTACGCGGAGGCCGCAGCAGCCTTCGCCGACACAAGCCTCTCCCCCGCGGCGCGGATGGCAGTCGCGCTCGACCCGCGACTCGTCAAGGCGATTGCGGCTAAGCCGATCTCCAGCCTCTCCACCATGAGCGAGACGGTGAGCCTGCGCGTCGAGCGCGAGCTCGCGGGGTTCGGCAACTGGTACGAGTTCTTTCCGCGTAGCGAGGGCGCCAAGCGGGCGAAGGATGGCGCGTGGGTCTCCGGCACGTTCCGCACAGCCGCGAAGCGCATCCCGGCCGTCGCGGAGATGGGCTTCAACGTTCTCTACCTGCCGCCCATCCACCCGATCGGCACGAGCTTCCGTAAGGGACCGAACAACACACTCGTCGCGGGCCCGGGCGACCCCGGCTCGCCCTGGGCCATCGGAAGTGCGGACGGCGGCCACGACGCCATCCACCCCGACCTCGGCACCGTCAAGGACTTCAGCTACTTCCTCGGGGTAGTGAAGAAGAACGGCATCGAGGTCGCGCTCGACCTCGCGCTGCAGTGCTCCCCCGACCACCCCTGGGTCACAGCGCACCCCGAGTGGTTCACAACGCTGCCCGACGGAACAATCGCCTACGCGGAGAACCCGCCGAAGAAGTACCAGGACATCTACCCGGTCAACTTCGACAACGACCCGGAGGGCATCTACGCCGAGGTGCTGCGAGTGGTTCGCTACTGGATCAGCCTCGGTGTCACGATCTTCCGCGTCGACAACCCGCACACGAAGCCATTGCAGTTCTGGGAATGGCTGCTCGCCGAGATCGCGACCGACCGCCCTGACGTGATCTTCCTCGCCGAGGCGTTCACGCGCCCCGCGATGATGCAGTCGCTTGCCGCCGCCGGCTTCCAGCAGTCGTACTCGTACTTCACCTGGCGCAACACCAAACTCGAGCTCGAGACCTACCTCACCGAGATCTCGCACGAGACGAGCGCAACCTTCCGCCCGAACTTCTTCGTCAACACCCCCGACATCCTCACCGAGTACCTGCAGTTCGGCGGCCTTCCGGCCTACAAGATCCGCGCGGCGATCGCCGCGACGGGCAGCCCGCTCTGGGGAATGTACGCCGGCTACGAACTCATCGAGAACGTTGCGCGCCCGGGCGCCGAAGAAAACATCGACAACGAGAAGTTCGAATACAAGCTGCGCGACTGGGCGAAGGCGGAGCGCAGCGGAGCAACGCTCGCGCCCTACGTTCGCAGGCTCAATGAGATTCGGGCGCAGCATCCAAGCCTTGCGCAGTTGCGCAACACAGAGGTGCACTGGAGCGACGACGACTCGATCATCGTGTACTCAAAGGTGTTGGCTCAGCAGTTCAGCCCGACCGGCACAAGTGATGGCATCATCGTTGTCGCCAACCTCGACCCGCACTCGGTGCGCGAGACTACCGTGCATCTCGATCTCGAGAAACTCGGGCTCGCCCCAGCCTCCCAGTTCACTGTGACCGACCTGATTACCGATCAGGTGTTCACGTGGGGCAGCGATAACTACGTCAGACTCGACGCATTCACGGAACCGGTTCACATCCTGCGGATCGACTACCCGAAAGGCTCCTGATGGCTGGCGAGAAGAAGAAGACTGTGGTTTTGCCCGAACTGCACCCCGGGCTGATCACGTCGATCGTCTCCGGAAGCCACCCGCAACCGCACTCGACGCTCGGGCAGCACGCGTTTGACGAAGGCTTTGTTATTCGCGCGGTCCGTCCGCTCGCGGCCGGCGTCACCGCCGTGCAGGCCGACGGAACTCGCGTTGCTCTCGTACACGTTGCCGAGGGACTCTGGCAGGGCTACGCCGCCGGCGACGGCCAGGCGTACACGCTCGAGACGAGCTACGACAATGGCCCGCTGTGGACAGCGGAAGACCCCTACCGCTTTGTGCCCGCCGTCGGCGAGATCGACCTCTACCTCTGGGGCGAGGGTCGCCACGAGCAGCTCTGGCACGTGCTCGGCGCCCACTACCGCCCGCACGAGGGCATCGAAGGCACCTCGTTCTCTGTCTGGGCACCGCACGCAATAGCCGTGCGCGTCGTCGGCGACTTCAACGGCTGGAATGGTGTCGGCCACGCCATGCGCCGCCTCGACGACAACGGCGTGTGGGAGCTCTTCCTTCCCGGTGTTGAGCCGGGCGCCGCCTACAAGTTTGAGATCCAGACGGCCGCGGGCGACTGGGTCAAGCGCGCCGACCCCATGGCTCGTTTCACCGAGATCCCACCGCTCACGGCCTCCAAGGTTGGTAAGTCAGAACACACATGGGCGGATGGCGCGTACCTCGCCGCTCGCGCCGAGCGCGACCCGCACAACTCAGCAATGAGCGTGTACGAACTGCACTTCGCGTCGTGGCGACCCGGACTCGGCTACCGCGAGATGGCTGACGAACTCATCGGCTACATCACCGAGACCGGCTTCACCCACGTGGAGTTTATGCCGCTTGCCGAGCACCCCTTCGGCGGCTCCTGGGGTTACCAGGTCACCGGTTACTACGCACCGACCTCGCGCTTCGGACACCCCGACGACCTCAAGTACCTCATCGACCGCCTGCACCAGGCCGGCATCGGCGTCATCATGGACTGGGTACCCGGCCACTTCCCCAAGGACGAGTGGGCGCTCGCGCAGTTCGACGGTCAGGCGCTCTACGAGCACTCCGACCCGCGACGGGGCGAGCAGATGGACTGGGGCACTCTCATCTTCGACTTCGGCCAGTCCCAGGTGCGCAACTTTCTCGTTGCCAATGCCCTGTACTGGCTTGAGGAGTTCCACATCGACGGGCTTCGAGTCGATGCCGTTGCATCCATGCTGTATCTCGACTACTCGCGGGAGCCCGGCGAGTGGTTGCCCAACGTTCACGGCGGGCGCGAGAACCTCGAAGCCATCAGCCTGCTGCAGGAAGTCAACGCGACCGCCTACAAGCGCAACCCGGGCATCGTGATGATCGCCGAGGAGTCCACCTCGTGGCCCGGCGTCACAAAGCCGACAGCGGGCACGGGCCTCGGCTTCGGCCTCAAGTGGAACATGGGATGGATGCACGACACGCTGCAGTACATCCAGGTCGACCCGATGTACCGCTCGCACCACCACAGTGACATCACCTTCTCGTTCCTCTACGCGTTCAGCGAGAACTTCCTGCTGCCGATCAGCCACGACGAGGTTGTACACGGCAAGGGCTCGCTGCTCACAAAGATGCCCGGCGACCAGTGGCAGAAGCTCGCCAACGTGCGCGCCTACCTCGCGTTTATGTGGGCACACCCCGGTAAGCAGCTGCTGTTTATGGGCTCCGAGTTCGGGCAGCCCTCCGAGTGGAGCGAGGAACGCGGCCTCGACTGGTGGATTCTTGACCAGCCCGTGCACCGCGGACTGCTGAACCTCGTCTCGCGCCTCAACGCCGTCTACAAGGACGCCCCCGAGCTCTGGTCGCGCGACAACGAGCCTGGCGGCTTCGAGTGGCTCGAGGCTGGCGACTCAACGAACAACGTCGTCTCGTTCTTGCGCTGGGACAACGACGGAAACGCGATCGCCGCGCTCTTCAACTTCTCCGGTAACACCATCGGCCCGTACCGCGTCGGCCTGCCCTTCGCGGGCGAGTGGGAAGAGCTCGTCAACTCGGACGCCACCGAATACGGCGGCAGCGGAGTGGGCAACTACGGCACTGTGCTGGCGACGGAGGAGACCTGGGGCGGGCGCCCCGCGTCGGCCGAGCTGACGCTTCCGCCGCTGGCGGGGCTCTGGTTGCGCCTCAAGCGCTGACTACCTGTCGGTGGTTGAGTAGCGAGCGTATCGAAACCCCCGTTGCGCGCTAGTAGGTGACACGCGCGCTACGGCGAACTGGCGCGCGTGAGACGCACTAGCGCGCAACCGGGTGGAACGGGCTAGTAGAGCAACCCCGTCAGGCGGCGGCGCGCGATAGTGACGCGCTCGTCTTCGGCTCCCGCGATCTCGAAGAAGTCGAGCAGGCGCGTGCGCACGGCGGTCTTGCCGTCGGCGTCGAGCGTCGGGAACAGCTCAAGCAGGCGGCCGAAGGCGTCATCGAGGTGCCCGCCGGAGACGTCGAGGTCGGCGACCGCAAGCTGCGCGGCAACATCCTCGGGAGCGGACGCAGCGGCAGCACGCACCTCGTCTGCTGTCACGCCGTCGAGACGCGCGAGGAGTCGCACCTGCGCGAGGCCCGCCACCGCGAGGGCGTCGCGCGGGTCCTGAACGATTGCCGTCTCGTACTCTTTGATTGCCGTCGCATAGTCGCCCGCGGCGATCGCGTCGAAGGCTTCCTGGTGATGCGGCGGCAGTGGTTCTTCGACCGGTTCGGCGGGTGTGCCGTCGGCGGCGGGCGCGGGAACGCTGCCCGTGACACCGCGCTGCGCTGCGGCCGCGAGCACCTGCTCGAAGAGCTGGCGCGCCTCGGCCTCTTCGATGGCACCGACGAAGAGCGGAATCGGCTCTCCTCCGATGATCACGGCGACCGTCGGCACCTGCTCGACCCGGAAGGCCTGAACGAGCTGCGGGTTACGGCTTCCGTCGATTGTCGCGAGCACAAGCTTGCCCGCGAAGCTCGACACAAGAGCGCCCATCGATGGCTCGACGCCCTGGCCGTAGATCTCAACGATGACGGGAACGGTCTTCGAGAGCTCGAGTACGTTCGCGAACGTGTCGTCCGTGACATCCACGACCAATGACGAGGTGCCGGCCGGAGCGGGCGCCTTCGCCGGAGGTTTGACGAGCGACGAGAGGTCTACTGCTCCGCGGAGGTTTGCTGCGCTGGGCGGGAGGTTTGTCATTTCTTTTTGTACTCCGACGCTTTGATGAGGCCCTGGCTGTAGCCGAGCAGGATGATCTTCTGGTCAGAACCGACGGGCGGCACATAGAACAGCAGCTGGTCGCCGTAGGTCGCGACGAGTCCCTTTGTGCTGAGCGACTTGCCGAGCAGCGCCTTTACCGACTTCGGGGCGTTTACGGCCGCACCGCTTTCGACGACCTTGATCGTCTCAACCTCGTCGAGACTCACTGTAACGAGAGCTCCGCCGTCGTTTGTCGTCAGCGCGACTATCTCGCCGTCGCCCGCGGCGTTTGTGAAGCTGAGTTTCGCCGTGCTCGGAATCTTCTTCTTGCGCCGGTTTTTCTCGGCGAGCCCGACGTCTTCGCGCAGGCTGTCGCCCTCGGCCTCGAAGAGCTCGTAGCTCGCGCTCTTGGAGTCTGTCATCAGGATGTCGGCGTAGGCGAGAGCGAGCGCCGCCGGTTCGATGGTGAGAAGGGGGCTGTCGGCGCTCAGGCGGTTTGTGCCAACCGTCGGGTACGCGACGGGCGGGATCTCGGCACCGGGCTCAAGGGTGATCGCGTAATGAACGAGGTACTGCTCACGCGGGCTGGCCTGGATGAGCACAAGCGCAACCGACGGCACAGTGGTGTCTTCGTCCTGAATGGCGGCGAACACCGTGCGCGGCCAGGAGTCGCGCTGCTGCGGCAGGGTGAGGCGCACGGGGCCGGCCGGAATCTGCGCGAGCGCCTTGACCGTCTTGTCTTCCTTGCGCATCTTGTAGTTCGCGAGGCGCAACTCGAGCGCGGGGCCGGCGAGTCGCGTCGCCGCGAGCTCGGCGTCGCGCTCTGTGTCGGCCTCCGTGACGACCGCAGAGACGCGCGCGATGATGCGCTTCGCCTGCGCCTCGGTCACGGCGGGAGCTTCGAGCGGCACACCGTCGACAGCCGTCGGGCTCGGGGTCGGTGTGGCTTCCGTGACGATGCTCGAGGTGCGGCCGGCCCAGAAGTCGGCGCTACAGCCGCCCAGAACCAGCGCGCCAACGAGCGTCAGCGGAATCACGGCGACGAGGCTCGTCTTCGTCGATCGCCTGCCCTTGTTGGGCGACTCGAGCGCCTTCGGGCGAACACGCGACGGCTTGTACTTCGGCTGGCGGGGCAGTTTCGGCATTTTCTGCGACTTCCGGCGCGGCCCACGGGCGCTGCGCATGTGGGTGACGGCCCAGAAGAGCAGGGCGAGTCCGATGAGCAGCAGCACGCCGCCGGCGATGATGAGCGGGGTCGCCCACGGGGTGGAATTGTCGAGGGGCCACACGATGCTGACGTCGGTGGGGGCGGGCGCTGTGCCATCCGCCATGATGATGAGAGAGACGTCATTGGGAACGTTGACGGTGATCTTGAGGCTGTTCTCGTCTGAATAGTCGAGGTACCAGAGGTCAGACCCGGCCGCGCTGGGCGCTGTCGCTTCACCGGGTACAAGAGTATTGACGAGCTTGCCGGCCTCGTCGAACGCAACGGTGTTGTAGCTCGACTCGCCAACCCAGGCTTGGATGTCGCTGGTGCGGCCGTACGCGGCGAAAACCGTTTCCGCACCGCTCATTGTGATGGTCTGGCTGCGGGGGTGTGCGTTGAGCACAGCGCCGTCGATGACGGTGATCGGTGCTGACGTGTCGGTTGTGATGGTCGCTGAAACGTCGTCGGGAAGGGCGAGCACGGTCTTCTGTGCGACACCGAGGCCGATGGTGAGGGCCGCGAGCACGAAGCACACGATGGCGAGTACAAATCGCACGGACAATTCTCCTTTCGGGCTGCCTGCCACACGTGAGAAGTGGCATCCTCCCCCGTGGCTACGGGCGCTCGCACTAGGGGGCGAGAGGAGAACCTATCCGAACCGGTGTTCGCGACGGCAACTGCAAAGACGGTCAAGATTACCCGATTGGCGCTTCGTGAGCCTAACGATAGCGCTGAGAATCGACTGGCAATGGCCCGCGTCCTTTCTCCGCAACAGCACTCGGCGCGACTTGCCAGCCCACTAAACTCGGAAAGTCCGGTACATCGACAAGGAGTAATCGTGGCGGCTGACGACACAGATTTCGGTACGGAAATGCGCGGCTATCGCAAAGAGGCGGTGGATAAGGCTGTTCAGGACCTGCGGCGTGACCTCATCAAGGCCAACGCCGATCGCGCCGACGCGGTTAAAGAGGCGCAGCGCCTCGCGGCGGTAGCCGAAGACCTGCAGGCCGAACTCGATGAAACGGGCACCCCGACCTACGCCGGACTCGGCACAAAGCTTGAGAATACGCTCCGCGTCGCAGAGGAGCAGGCAACCCGCCTCATCAGCCAGGCAGACATCGACGCTGAGAAGCTGCGAACCTCCGTGCAGGCGGAGGCGCAGCGCCACTACGGCGAGGCGAAGGATGCAGCGGAGCGACTCGTGCGCGACGCAGAGGCTCGCGCTTCGAAGGCTCTCAACGATGCAGACACCGAGGCCGCTGTTGTGCGCGAGCGCGCCGCAGCTGAGTCGGAGACCGTCGTCGCCGATGCCGTGCGGGAGGCAGCATCCATTCGCGGTGCTGTTGCAACCGAGGCAGCCGAGGCCCGCGCGACAACGAAGCGTGAAGCCGCAGCCCTTCGCGCCGAGGGTGAGCGCGAAGCCGCAGAGCTTAAGACTGTTGCGAGCCGCGAGATCGAGGCCTCCCGCGAGGCCGCCGCGCAGCTCGCCCGCGACACCGAGCACGGACGCGCAACGTTCGAGGCCGAGAACGAGCGCCAGCGCGCCGACCTCGCTCGCGACATCGAACAGGGACGCACCGATCTCGCTCGCGAGATCGAGACCGCACGCGCAGAGTTCGAGCAGTCGTCGACCGCGGAGCTCGAGCGGTTCGCCGCCGAGTCCGCTGCCGCCAACGCCAAGCTCGCCAACGACACAAACGCCGCGCGCACGGCGCTCGAGAACGAGACGACAGCAGCACGCGCGGCTCTTGCCACCGAGACCGAGTCCGCTCGGGCGACCCTCGCCAATGAGACCGAGGCAACTCTTGCGGCCCTCGAGCTCGAGTCGACGTCGACGCGTGAGGCCCTCGCGGCCGAGACAGCTCAGGCGCGCACGGCCCTCGACGCAGAGGTCACAACAACGAAGGCAGCACTCGCCGCAGAGGTCGAATCGACGAAGGCAGCACTCGCGGCCGAGGTCGAGACGACTCAGGCAGCACTCGCGACCGAGGTCGAGACCACAAAAGCCGAGCTCGAGGCCGAGGTCACCGGCACAAAGGCAAACCTCGATGCCGAGGTCACATCGACGAAGGCAAGCCTCGGCAACGAGGTCACGTCAACCCGCGCCGCTCTCGCGGCAGAGGTAGCCGCAACGAAGTCCGCGCTCGAGAATGAGGTCGAGGCGACAAAGGCCGCACTCGAGAACGAGGTCGCCACGGCGAAGGCGGCAATCGACATCGAGGTCACGTCGAAGCGCACCGCGATCGACGACGAGGTCGCCTCCAAGCGAGCGACCCTCGAGGCAGAGGTCACAGCTACGAAGGAGGCCCTCGCCGCCGAAGTCGCGTCGACCAAAGAGGTGCTCGCGACAGAGGTCGAGACCTCGCGCGCGTCTCTCGCCGCAGAGATCGAGGCAGCGCGCTCCAACCTCGCTGCCGAGATCACCACCGCACAAACCGAGCTCGCCGCAGATGTGGCTCGGCTTCGGGGTGACGCGGAGGCTGAAGCCAATCGCATCCTCACCGAGGCAGAGACGGCTGCGAGCACCCTGCGTAACGACGCCTCGGCCGAGACGACAGCGGCTCGTGCCGCCCTCGACGCCGCGACGAAGACCGCCTATGCAGACCTCGACGCCACCTCGACCCGGGTGCGCGCTGAACTCACCAGCGAGGTGACCGAGGCTCGCGCTTCGCTCGCCCACGACATCGAGCAGCAGCGCGCCGATCTCGCCCGCGACATCGACCGCCAGCGCGGCGAGCTCGCGCACGAGACCGAGAACGTGCGCGCGGAACTCGCCAAGCAGACTGAGGAGACCCGTTCGGCAATCGTGCGAGATGCCGAGCAGGCCCGGCTCGACCTCGACGTCGAGCTCAAGGCCCGTCGCGATGACGCCGAGAAGGAGTTCCTCGTCAAGCAGCGTGAAGCCGCGCAGCAGACCGAGGCCTACCTCGCCGAAGCCAAGTCGCAGCTCGACGCGGCGACGACGCGTGCCGCCGACAAGCGCGCGGAGGCCGCAGCGCTCGAGGACGACTCGCGCGCCGAAGCCAACCGCCTGCGCTCAGAGGCCGACGCGACCGCCGCAGAGGTGCTCTCGAACGCCGAGGCGCGGGCAGCGGCAATGGTGGCGGAGGCCGAGAAGAGCAACGCGGCTCTCGTTGCGGATGCTGAGGATCGCCTGTCGAAGATCCGCATCGAACGTGATGCAGTTTCCGGTTACTTCCAGAACCTGCGAGGCTTGCTTTCGGGCGCCGAACAGGTCGATGCACCGACAACAAGTAACGACTAAGGCCGGAGCCCCGCACGATGAAGATCCAAAACCCGTTCCGCTTGGGCCTTCTCGCCGGGTTGGGCGTTCTCGTCGCTATTGTCATCGGCGGTGCCATCGGCTCGCTCGCGACGATCATCACCTACATCGGTGCGGCGATCTTCCTTGCGCTCGGCCTCGACCCGTTTGTCACCTGGCTTGAGAAGCACAAGGTCAAGCGTCCGATCGCGATCCTCATTGCGCTCGTTGGTGTGCTCGGAGTTTTCGCCGGCCTCGTGTTGTCGATCATTCCCGTGCTCGTGCAGCAGATCACCAACGTCGTCGAGCTCGTAACGAAGAACGTTGTGCCGAGCATCACAAACGGCACAATCGTTGACGACATCGCGGCCACCCTCCCCTGGCTCGACAAGACGACGGTCTCGGCGATCGTCGACCAGGTCAGCACGTTCTTCACAAACCCCGACACTCTCGCAGACATCAGCGCGGGAGTGCTTCAGGTCGGGGTTGGCATCGGCACCGGCACCTTCGGCGCCATCATCGTTGTCATTCTGATGATTTACTTCGTTGCCTCGCTCTCCAGCCTCAAGCGCGGCGTCTACCGCCTCGTTCCGGCTTCACGGCGCGAGAGCTTCATCGACCTCGCTGAGCAGATCACGGCTTCGGTTGGTCGCTACGTGATGGGCCAGATCGGGCTCGCGCTGTGCAACGGAATCCTCTCGTTCATCGTGCTGACCTTCATCTTCCGCGTCGAGAACTCCGCACTGCTCGCGTTCATCGCGTTCCTTGGCTCACTCATCCCGCTCGTGGGTACCCTCACGGCTTCCGCCGTCATCATCCTGTCGACCCTGCTGTTCGAGGGCGCTGGCTGGCAGCTCATTGCCGTGGCGATCTGGTACCTCGTCTACATGCAGATCGAGGCCTACGTCATCAACCCGCGCATCATGGCCTCGGCGGTTCAGGTGCCCGGCGTTGTTGTGGTGATCGCGGCTCTCGTCGGCGGAACCCTGCTCGGCGTGCTCGGAGCCCTCATCGCCATTCCCGTCGCGGCTGCCATCCAGCTGATCATGAAAGAAGTGATCATCCCGAGGCAGAACGCCCTCTAACTCAGTACTCGGTGGGCAGGGGTAGTGCAGACGGATTGACCCGCTGCACTATCTCGCTCAGCACACGGTAGGTCTGGGTCTCCCCCACCCACAGGTGCTTGCCGCCCTCGACGGCGACGAGGTCGATCTCGGGCACGCTCGCGAACCGCTCGACGGCTTCGGCCGGTCGCAGGTAGTCGTCGAGCTCCGGGATCACCGCAACGAGCTTCTTGCCCGACCCCGCCCAGGCCGCGACGTGCTCGGGCTTCGCGCGGTGTAACGGTGGGCTTAGGAGAATTGCTCCGTCGATTGGATGTCGCAGGCCGAACTTCAGCGCAACCTCCGTGCCGAACGACCAGCCGACAAGCCACGCGTGGGGCAGCCCGCGTTCGCGCACGAGGTCCATGGCTGCCGCGAGGTCGTGTTCTTCAGCGATCCCATCGCCGAACGAACCCTCTGACGTGCCGCGCGGCGAGGTAACACCGCGAAAGTTGAAGCGGAGCACAGCGAGATCGGCCAGCGCCGGCAACCGCAGCGCGGCCTTGCGCACGATGTGGGAATCCATAAAGCCGCCGTGGGTCGGCAGCGGGTGCAAAAAGACGAGGGTCGCGACGGGTGGGCGCCCGACCGGCAGCGACAGCTCGCCAACGAGGGTGAGGCCGTCACTAGTGCGCAGCTCAATGTTTTCTCGTTGTGCGGGCAGCTCTGTGCCGCCGCGAATGGCCTCGGTCACGACATCCTCAGTTCTTGATCTTCCAGCAGTGCAGGTGCCAGTGGCGTCTCGCCGCAACGTCGTCTGCCTCGCCCATCAGACCGTCGGCTCGCCAGGCGACGGTGTGGGCAACGCCTGGGGCGATCTCGAGGCCGCAGCCCGGGCAGATGTAGTACTTGTTCGCGGACGCAGCGGCGAGGGGTTGCACGTTCCACAGACCGTCACGCTTCGGCTCGGTACGCAGTCGACCGACGAGTGCGCGGCTGATGTCGAAGTCATCGTCGTCGTTTGCTCCGCCGCGCTGGTTGCGAGGGCGGTTGGAGCGGGGCATGTTTCAAGCCTAACGCGCCGGTCAGCTGCCGCTTGGGTTGTCGATCTGCTCGAGCCTTGTCTCTTCGAGGTCGAGCATGGCCTGGGCGCGGCTCAGGATGCGCGATGAGAAGCTCCCCGTCGTGCGCGCCTCGAGCAGTGCCTCGCGCTCGGCCTGCAGCACCTCGCGCCGCAGCTCGCGATACTGCCGCTGGGGCGAGTGGGTGAGCCCGTCGATGCCCGCGCCGTGTTCCGCGCGCTCCCAGGCCGACTCGGCGCTCAACAGGGTGTCGGCGCGCACGCGCTCGATCACCCCGGTGTCGATGACCTCGCCGTCGGGCAGTTCGAATGCGGGGCTCTCGAGCACGGCGACTCCCGCGGCACCGATCTCGTCGAGCAGTTCGGCGAGCTCCCGCCGGTCCGCCTCGCGGTCGGTTCCGCGAATACCCGTGGCGCGAATGACGAACGGAAGGGTCAGCCCCTGCAGCATCAGTGTGACGATCGCGACGGTGAACGCCACGAGGATAAGCTGCGGCCGGTAGGGCATATCGGGAAGCGACTGTGCAGCGGCAAGAGTGACAACGCCCCGCATTCCCGCCCAGCCGAGGATGACGCCACCGCGCCAGCCGAGCCCCTCGGCTTCGAGGCGCTCGAGGTCGACCTCCCTGCGCTGCAGCACCGTCTCCGCGCGCTTCTGCCTCCGGTCGACCCGCGTGCCCCGGTTCGGCATTGCCCGCACCCGCGCGAGGGCCGCCGCGAAGCGTGAGTTGCGCTGCGCCGCGTGCGTTTGCCGCCAGCGGAGCAGGTAGAGCAACGGCCAGACGAAGAGGAATCGCAGCACAATGACCACAAGGGCGACGAGCAACCCGTACTCCACGGCCTGTCTTGCGCTCAGGTCGTCTTCTTCGACGGCCGCGATAATCGTTGAGAGCTGGAGCCCCATAAGCAGGAACACGCCGTTCTCGAGCACAAACTGCGCGGTGCGCCAGTTGAGCCGCTCGGAGATGCGCGCCTGCGGCGAGAACCGACGTGCGCTTGAGTGTCCGGAGTAGAGGCCCGCCGCGACGACGGCGAGCACTCCGCTCGCCCCGAAGTACTCGGCCGGGATAAACGCGATGAACGGCACAGCAAACGAGATTGCCGTGTCGAGCATGGGGTCGTGGAGCCGTGCGCGCACCTTGACCGTGACAAAGCCGACGAGAATACCGATGACCACGGCAAGCGAAGCCGCGTAGGCGAAGTCCACGAGCACGTCCCAGAACGAGACGGTCGCCGCGATTGCGGCGATTGCGGAGCGCAGCAGCACGAGCGCCGTCGCGTCGTTGACGAGTCCCTCGCCCTCGAGGATCGTGAGCAGGCGCGGCGGTAGCCCGAGTCGTTTGCCAAGCGCGGTGGCAGCAACGACGTCGGTTGGGCTGATAACAGCGCCGATCGCGATGCCACCCGCGAGCGAAAGCGCGGGGAAGATCGAGTAGAGGATAAAGCCCGTAACGAGCGCCGTCACGAGCACAAGCACAACGCTCAGCGCGGAGATCGTGCTGAAGTTGCGCCGAAAGTCGACGACAGGCACGTTGATGGCCGCCGAGTAGAGGATGGGCGGCAGTAGCCCCATCAGGATGAGTTCGTGCGGCACCTCGACGGGAGCACCCGGCATGTAGCTGAAGGCGAAGCCGAGAACGATGAGGATAAGGGGCGCGGCAACGCCGAGCTTTTTACTGAACGCACCCGCAGCGACGATGGTGATAACACCAATTACGCCGAACAGAGCCCATTCCATGGGGTCAGCCTACGGCGTGACGCTAGTACCAGCCGGCGCTCTCGGACTGAGACCACGCGCCGCACGGAGTCGTGTACCGACCCTGGATGTAGCCGAGGCCCCAGGTGATCTGCGTCTTCGCGCTCGTCTTCCAGTCGGCGCCGACACTCGCCATCTTGTTACCGGGCAGTGCCTGCGGGATGCCGTATGCGCCGCTGCCGGCGTTGAAGGCGTAGATGTTCCAGCCGGATTCCTTGCCCCAGAGTGCGACGAGGCAGTCGTACTCCTTGTTGCTCCAGCCGCGCTGTTCGACCATGTGCTTCGCGATGGCCTTCGCGCTGCCGGGATCGGGGTTGCCCGCCGCGGGAGCCCCGGCGGCTGCGGTCGCGGCCTTGGGCACTTTGAGCTTCGAGACGCCGAAGGCTCCGCGGGACGTCTCGACATCACCCTCGGCCGTAGCCGTGAAGGACTGCGTCGGGCCCGGGCCCACGATCGTCAGGTTCGCGTCATCCATCGCCACTGCTGCTGTCGGATCGATGACCGGCGACAGAATCAGAGTGACGCACGCGAAGAATGCGAAGAATGGCAGAGACCAGGAGGCGCGAGTGTGGCGTCCATGGAAGCCTCCCCTGGCGGCCTTAAAGGGCGCGGGAGAGGGCGTTTCGAGTCGACGTTTCCCCATCAATATTCGATTTTAGCCCATGAGGCTGACAAAACCGAGGGAAGAACTAGCGAACCGCCAGCATCACAGTGATTACGGAGTCGAGAAGCAGGTCAACCTGGGTCTCGGTGTAGCCGCGTTTTGTAGCGCTGAACGCGACTGTGCGCACTTCGTCGACGCTCATCGGCTTGCCGTGCTGGAAGTACTCGACGAGGCGGTCGGCAAACGCGTCGACCTCTTTCACGTTGTAGGCGCGGGTGAGGGGTCCGACCCGGGAAAAGCGTGCTCCTGCGGGGCGTGCGAGGCGGTCGAGGATGACCTGCGCCGTGCTGCGGGCCTCTCCGTACCAGGCCTGGTCGCCGCCGGTAAGGGCGAAAGCGCGATCGCGCTCACGCGTTGCAAAAGCATCTTCGAGACGCTCGAGGGCTGCGTCGACGTGCGTCGGCGAGTAGCCACCCTTCTGCATGGCAAACGCAACCTTGCGAATGCTCTCCGAGTTCACAACGGAAACTCCGCCCTCCTGCGAGTAGGCGCGGCGGGCGTCCTCGAGAAAGTCTTCGACCTCGTCGATGTTGTATCCACGGCGCGACTTGCGGGTGCGGGGAAATGTTGTGCTCACGTGACTATCTTGCCCTACGTAAAGATCAGGAACAGCGCAAATGCAACGGGCGCCGACAGAAGGATGGAATCGAGCCGATCGAGGAACCCGCCGTGTCCGGGCAGGAGCGAGCTGATGTCCTTGATCCCGAGGTCACGCTTGATGAGCGACTCGGTAAGGTCACCGGCGGTGGCTGTCAGCACCATTACCGCGCCGAGGATGACTCCGACCCACCAGGGCTGCTCGAGCAGGAAGATCGCGAGGAGTACCGCTGCGGTGATCGCGAAGATCGCCGAGCCAGCGAAACCCTCCCAGGTCTTCTTCGGGCTGATCGAGGGGGCCATCGGGTGCTTGCCGAAGTTGATGCCTGTCGCGTAGGCACCGACATCCACCGAGACAACCGTGATGAGGAAAGCGAGCGTCCACCACTGGCCGTTCTCTTCGGCGGTGAGGAGAACCGCGAAGCCCGCGAAGAACGCGACATAGGAGAGGATGAACGTGCCGGCCGCGAGGTCCTTGAGCACGTCGACGCGCGAGGCACGGCGCGACGGAACAACGAGTTCGACGAGACGCCACAGCGCGACGAGAGCTACCCCGGCGAGAAATACCAGCCAGTGGCCCGACTCAAGCCAGTAGAAGGCCGCAGGCACAATCGCGACCGAGGCGAGGATAAGTGGGATGCGGGGAACATCGCGCCCCGCACTCCGCAGAGCCGTCGAGAGTTCGAAGACCGCAAAGACAATGAGGATGCCCGCAAAGACCATAAACAGCTCTTTGATGAGCAGCAGGCTGAGGAGCAGACCGCCACCGAGCGCGACACCGATGATGATCGCCATAACGAGGGGCCGACCGGAACGCTCGTTGAGCTTGTCGTTCGCGGCACGAACCTGCGCCTCGATGTCAGCAACCGTTGCGTCGATGTCGGCTCTCGATGGTCCGTGTTTCTTAGCGGGCTGCGGACTCTCGGCGTCGGGCATTAGACCTCGAGAAGTTCTGACTCTTTGCGCTTGAGCGCATCGTCGATGGCGTCAACGTGCGCCTTCGTTGTGGCCTCGAGGTCTTTTTCAGCGCGGGAGATTTCGTCTTCGCCGACCTCCTTGAGGGCGTCGAGGTCATCCTTCGCCTTGCGGCGGATGTTGCGCAGCGCAACCTTTGCCTGCTCACCCTTGTCGCGAACGAGCTTGACGAAGTCGCGGCGACGCTCTTCGGTGAGCTCGGGAAGAGTTACGCGCACAATCTCGCCGTCGTTGCCGACGTTGGCACCAAGGTTCGGAGCGGCGACGATGGCCTTCTCGATCTCCTTGAGCGCAGTCTTGTCGAACGGCGTGATGATGAGGGTGCGTGCTTCGGGGTTGTTGAGCGAGGCAAGCTGCGCGAGAGGCGTCGGGCTGCCGTAGTAGTCAACAAGGATCTTCTGGAACAGAAGAGGGTTCGCGCGACCCGTGCGCACGGTGCCGAAGTCGTCCTTGGCCACTTCGAGGGCCTTGTCCATCTTGTCCTTGGCCTCGGCCAGTACGTCGCTAATCACAGCAAACTCCTTAGTGTCTCGACGAGTTTACCTAAGTGCACAGCGCGAGCAGTGCAATCGTTGCACGCGGGTTTGCCGCGCCGTGGGCGAACCTCTGCGCAAAAAGGGGTACAGAGCGCGTGAGTCGGGCTCGCCCGCTGAGGGCGAGCCCACGACGCGGCGCCGGCGTGACCACAACCGAAGAACGAGCGCGACTTTGGCCTGACGCGGGTGGGCGAGGGCGGCGTCACAGGCGGGTGACTGCCGGGCGGGAGCGCAGCGCGGTCGCTGCCCGGGCAGGCGACGGCTGGCAGGGCTCGAGGGTGCGCGGCGAGCGACCGGCGCAAGTCGCGGCCGCCATCCACAATTCACGCCAGGCGAGCGATGGATGTCGCGCATCGAGCATTGGGCAGCCCGACGGCTCGCGGCGGCAGCCGAAACCCGAGCCGCCCTCGACATCGGTCGAGGCATCCATTTTTCTTAAAGTGTGTGATTTTGCCGGCTAGCGCGGAAAACGTCGGGTTTCGCCTTATTCGCGCCGAAAAGGCCTGCGATCCCGGTAAATCACGCGCGAATTCGTATCCGAATGGCTCAGAACTGAAGTCGATTCCACTTCCGAAAGTGAAAGACTTTAGCCCCTGAGGAACAGAGAGTACACCCCCCGTTTGGGGGACTTTGTGTCGCGCGAAATCGTGCACTACGTTCACATCACCCCCCAAAGGGGTGCCTACTCCCCCACACATGCTGCGACCACTTCCCAGTCGTTGCCGTGCTCCCTCACGGCATCTCCGCATCTAAACCTGCCGACCCCGAGCCAGGACCTGATGAACGATTTTGAAGCCACCGCGTCCGCGAACGTTTTCGAGCTACCCCGTCTCACGCTCGTAAGCCCGCGTTCGCACCCGGCCCGCCCCACCGCCCTTGTGGCGACCGATTCCGGACCCGCCCTTGCCCGGCAGTTTCGCGGTCTGCTGCTGCGCTCCGATCACTCGGTGATGTCCCTCGTCGCCACGATCTCGGTCGCCGTCGCCGTCCGGTCGGCGAGCACACCCGCCACGTTCGCGACTCTTGTACCCCAGTTGGCCATCGCCACTGTCGTTGTGCTGCTGTGGGCAGCGATGCTCTGGGCGTTCCGCACGAGGGACTCCCGCGTGCTCTGCCTCGGCGTCACGGAGTACAAGCGCATTGTGAGCGCGAGCGCGATGACCTTCGGCATTCTCGGCATCGCCTTCGTCATCTTCCCGGTGCCGTCGGCGCGATACTACTTTCTTGTCGCATTTCCGATCGGCGTCACCGGCCTACTGCTCGAGCGCTGGTTGTGGCGCAAGTGGCTCGCCCGCCGCAGCCGCACCGGCCAGTCGCTCTCCCGAGTTGTTGTCGTCGGCACGTCCACCGAGGTCGATTACGTTGTGCGCCAGGTGCGCAAGAGTTCGGGCGCGGCGTACTCCGTCGTCGGCGCGGTCGTGCAGTCAGGTGGTGCAGGGCAGTCCAGCGGCAACAGCGTTCGCGGTCTGGGCATCCCCGTCACCGACGACCTTGATGCCGTCGCCGACCAGGTGACCCGCCTCGGTGCCGATGCCGTCATCGTCGCCGGCGCACCCACCGGCAAGCCGGACTACGTTCACGACCTCGCCTGGTCGCTCGAGGGAACTGCCACCGACCTCATCATCGCCACAAACCTCGCGAACGTCGCCGGCCCGCGCATCCACCTGCGCCCGGTCGAGGGGCTTCCGCTCATTCACGTCGAGATCCCGCAGTTCGAGGGCGGCAAGCACGTGATGAAGCGCCTCTTCGATGCAGCAGCGGCCGGTGCCGCGATCGTGGCCCTCGCCCCGCTCTTCGCGATCATTGCCCTGTGCGTTGTGCTCGACAGCCCCGGACCCGCGCTTTTCCGTCAGGAGCGGGTCGGTCGCGACGGCAAGTTGTTTACGATGCTCAAGTTCCGCTCGATGAGCGTCGAGGCTGAGAGTGAACTCGAGGCACTTCGCGCAAAGAACGAGGGCGCCGGCGAGCTGTTCAAGCTGCACAACGACCCCCGGGTGACGCGCGTCGGCAGGTTCATTCGCAAGCACTCCCTCGACGAGTTTCCCCAGCTCTGGAACATCCTGATGGGCGACATGAGCATCGTCGGCCCGCGGCCACCCCTCCCTCGCGAGGTCAAGGCTTACGAGGAGCACGTGCACCGCCGCCTCTACATCCGCCCCGGACTCACCGGCATGTGGCAGGTAAACGGCCGCTCGACCCTGGACTGGGAAGAGAGTGTTCGCCTCGACCTCTACTACGTCGAAAACTGGTCGCTCGTTGGCGACATTGTTATCGTCTGGCGCACGTTCCGCGAGATCCGCAATCCGATGGGGGCGTTCTGATGACGCAACCCCTGCGCATTGCAATGGTCGGCACTCGCGGCGTGCCGGCGGCCTACGGCGGTTTCGAGACCGCCGTCGAGGAGATCGGCGCCCGCCTTGTCGACCGCGGCCACGCCGTCACCGTTTACTGCCGCAACGCGAGCGGCGAGAAGCGCGAGGCCTGGCGCGGTATGGACCTCGTGCACCTGCCCGCGCTGCACCTCAAGGCAGCCGAGACACTGAGCCACACCGCCCTCTCGGCGAGCCACATCGCGCTCACCCGCAACACCGACGTCGCATTTGTCTTCAACGCCGCGAATTCACCGCTCCTGCCACTCCTTCGCGCCTGCGGCATCCCGACCGCGCTGCACGTCGACGGTCTCGAGTGGATGCGCGACAAGTGGAGTGGCACGGGCCGCAGCTATTACCGCTTCGCCGAGCGCTTCGGTGTGCGTAACGCCGACGCTCTCATCGCCGACGCCCAGGGCATCGCCGACTACTACCTCGGCCAATACGGCGCCCCGACCGAACTCCTCACCTATGGAGCACAAATAGTGGATGTCGCGGCCTCCGACCGCCTCGCCGAACTCGGTCTCGAGCCGAACGGTTACCACCTCGTCGTTGCGAGGTTCGAGCCGGAGAACCACGTCGACATCATCGTGCGTGGCTACCAGCGCAGCTCCTCGAAGCTGCCGCTCATCGTTGTGGGCAGCGCACCGTATGCCCACCGCCACGGCGAGCAGATCACCGAGGCTGCCGCGGGCGACCCGCGCATCCGTTTCCTCGGTGGCCTGTGGGACCAGCAGCTGCTCGACCAGCTCTACTCCAACGCCTACTCCTACCTCCACGGCCACTCGGTCGGGGGAACGAACCCGTCACTCCTGCGCGCTATGGGCGGTGCCGCTCCCGTGCTCGCCTGGGATGTCGGGTTCAACCGCGAGGTAGCCGGAACTGAGGCCGGCTACTTCGCGACCCCCGCTCAGCTGTCGACACTTTTGGAAAACGCCGAGGCCGATGGCGCCTTCGGCGAGCGCGGCGAGCACCTCCGCGAGCGCGCACGCAATACCTACGACTGGGATGACGTGGCCGATGGCTACGAGGATCTCGGCCGCCGCATCTTCGCGGGCGAGACGATCCACGCCCGCGCAGCAGGTCACAGAATCACCATCCCCCGCACCAGAACTCGTGAACAGAGGTTGACATGAACATCACCCGAACCGTGCAGCTTCGGCTTGCAGCACTTGCGACTGTGTTCGCACTCGGTGCTGCGGGACTCACGATAGTGCCGAGCGCAGCGGCCGATACTCTTCCAGCGAACCCCGCGAGCCCGTCGTCGCCCGTCACCGTCGCGGCCGACGCGCTCCCGACAGTGCAGCACAACGGTGTCGCATGGGCACAGGCGGTTGTGGGCAACACCGTCTACGTCGTCGGAAAGTTCACGCAGGCCCGGCCCGCGGGTTCCGCGCCCGGTGTCAACGCCGTGACGCGCAACAACATCCTCGCCTACAACATCGAGACCGGTGCACTCATCACAAGCTTCGCGCCGAGCCTCAACGCGCAGGCTCTCGCGATCGCAGCGTCACCGGACGGCTCGCGCATCTACGTCACGGGTGACTTCACAACAGTGGATGGCGCGAGCTACTACCGAATCGCAGCCTTCAGTACAGCCACCGGCCAGGTCATTCCATCGTTCAAGCCGATCCTCGGCAGCCAGGGCCGTGCGGTAATCGCGAGCAACTCGACCGTCTACGTGGGCGGCACGTTCCGCACGGTGAGCAGCCAGCCGCGCGACTTCGTTGCATCGATCAACGCCTCGAACGGTGCGGTCAACGCCTGGGCGCCCAACGCCGACGCGACGGTCAACGCTCTCGCGCTCACCACCGACAATGCCAAGCTCGTCGTCGGCGGTCGGTTCACAACACTCGCCGGCACCGCGTTGCGCGGGCTGGGCGCTGTGAATGCGTCGACCGGCGCATCCATGCCGTTTGCCACAAATTCAATTGTGCGCAACGCCGGCACAGAGGCGTCGATTACCTCTCTTATAGCAACGCCCGACCGCATCTACGGAACCGGCTATGTGTTCGGCTCCGGCGGCAACCTGGAGGGAACCTTCTCCGCAGACCCGGCGACAGGCAACCTGATCTGGCTCGAGGACTGCCACGGCGACACCTATTCCTCGTTCCCGCAGGGTGACGTCGTCTACGTCGCGAGCCACGCGCACTATTGCGGCAACATCGGCGGTTACCCGCAGACCGAACCGTGGACGATGTACTACGCGACATCCTTCAGCAAGGCCGCGACCGGAACCATCACGCGCGACCCGATGGGTTACTTCAACTTCGAGGGCCGGCCGTCGCCGACACTGCTGAACTGGTTCCCGAAGCTGCAGCAGGGCACCTACACCGGGCAGGGCCAGGCCGGCTGGACCGTAAGCGGCAACAGCCGCTACGTGGTCTACGCCGGAGAGTTCACCCACGTCAACGGCCAGCCGCAGTACGGCATGGTTCGCTTCGCGATTCCCGCGATCGCGCCGAACAAGGTTGCGCCGATCGTCAACGAACCCCTCGTTCCGACTGTCGCATCCATCAAGCGCGGTGAAGTGCGCCTGACCTGGACCGCCACCTACGACTACGACAACGCGCACCTGACCTACAAGCTCGTTCGTGACGGAGCGACGGCGACGCCCATCTACACAACAACGCAGTACTCGAACTTCTACACGAGAGCGCGGATGGGCTTTATCGACAAGGGGCTCGCTCCGGGAAGTACGCACACCTACCGGCTGTACGTCTCCGACGGGTACGGCAACACGATCAGCAGGCTCGCGCCAACGGCGACCGTGTCGACCCAGGACAGCGGCGGGGCCTACTCCGACTCGGTGCTTGCGTCTGACCCGAGCTCGTACTGGCCGCTTGGCGAGTCGAGCGGAAACGTCGCCTTTGACAACGCCGGCTACAACGACATCACCCTCGGCTCGGGAGTAACCCGCGGCTCTGCCGGCATCATCTCGCCGACGACCGCGAGCACCTTCTCCGGAGACGGGGCGGGCTTCGGTCCGACGCCCGCTGACGAGACGGCCCCCGACACCTTCACCGTCGAGACCTGGATCAAAACGACAACGACCTCGGGCGGCAAGATCATCGGCTTCGGTAACTCGGCGACCGGCAACTCGAGCAACTACGACCGTCACGTCTACATGGACAACGCCGGCCGCATCTGGTTCGGCGTGCACCCGGGAGGCGTGCGCACGGTCAACAGCAGTGCCGCATTCAACGACGGGCAGTGGCACCAGGTAACGGCGAGCCTCGGCTCCAACGGCATGGTGCTCTACGTCGACGGCAAGGTCGTCGGATCGCGCACAGACGTCACGAGCGGCCAACCGTTTACCGGCCGCTGGCGCATCGGCGGCGACAACATCGGCGGGTGGACCAACCAGCCCTCGAGCAACTACCTCGCTGGCGACATCGCTCAGGTATCGATCTACCCGACAATACTGAGCCGCCCCGAGATCGTGTCGCACTACGTCGCATCCGGCCGCACCTCTCCTCTTCCGACGGCACCGACCGATGACTACGGAAAGGCCGTGTTCCTCGACGACCCGTTGCTGTACTGGCGACTCGGCGAGGCCTCCGGGTCCCTCGCGAACGACTCGGGCGCCAATGACAACGACGGTACCTACTATGGCGACGTGACACACGGCTCCTCAGCCGGCGTCCGCGGCACGACCGACAGGTCTGCAACGTTCAGCGAAAACACGAATGTCGCGAGCACGAGCTCGTTCAACAATCCGACTGTCTACTCAGTCGAAGCCTGGTTCCAGACGACCGATCCCGACCCCCGAGGCAAGATCATCGGATTCGGAAATCAGCAGAGCGGGCTCTCGAGCAGCTACGACCGTCACGTCTACATGACCAGCAACGGCAGTGTGGTCTTCGGCACGTACACGGGACAGTTGAACACCATTACGAGCCCGCAGTCCTATGCGGACGGCCTGTGGCACCACGTGGTGGCCACCCAATCGAGCGCGGGTATGCGGCTCTACCTCGACGGCACACTCGTCGGGGCTGATCCTCAGACGGGAGCCCAGGATTATTCGGGCTACTGGCGGGTAGGTGGCGACACCTCGTGGGATGCCTCTGGTCCATGGTTCTCAGGAATGATCGATGAGGCCGCGGTGTACAATAAGGCGCTCAGCGCCTCGACCGTGGCAGACCACTTCGCCGCAGGCACGCTCGTCGCTCCGGCGAACGCCGCTCCGACCGCCGACTTCACCTACGAGGCCGACCACCGCACTATCGAGTTCGAGTCTGAATCCACTGATTCTGATGGTTCAATCGCGCTTCTCACCTGGGACTTCGGCGACGGCAACGGCAGCCAGGGAGCCACCCCGACGCACAGGTACCAAACGGATGGCACCTACGCGGTGACACTGACCGTGACGGACGACGATGGGTCAACTGACACCATTACGAAGAACGTTTCGACAAAGGCAAACATCCCGCCTGTCGCGGCGTTCACCTGGACTGCGAACGACCTCAGTGTGCAGTTCGACGGTTCCGATTCGAGAGACTCCGATGGCCAGATTCTCTTCAACACCTGGAACTACGGAGACGGGGTCATCGACCCTGCTTCGAATGTCGCACCGACCCACACCTATGCGGCTCCGGGAACCTACTCCGTAAGTCTCACGGTTGAAGACGACAGCGGTGCTGCCTCAACCATCACGAAGTCGGTCACCGTGACATCCACTCCCGTTGTTACCGACTTCGTCACCGACGACTTCAGCCGCAGCGTGACAACCGGCTGGGGTGCTGCCCCGACCGGTGGCAACTACACGGTGACCGGTGGCAGCGCGGCGAGCCTGCGCGTGACGGGTGGGTATGGCGAGGTGACGCTCATCCCGAGTGGCACACGAAGCATGAACCTGTCGACGGTGTCAACCACTGCCTCCGACAGCCAGATCTCCTTCACCCTTGATTCAGTACCAACGGGTGGAGGCGCCTACACAAGCATCATCGGACGACAGGTCGGCAGCAATGTCTACGTCGCCAACGTGTGGGTCAAATCGACGGGCGCGGTAGTGCTCGTACTCAAACAGGGCACAACCGTGCTCACAACAGCGACCGTTGCGGGGGTGACCTACACCGCCGGAACACCACTGTCTCTGCGACTGCAGGTCACGGGAACCACCCCGACGACGGTCAAGGCAAAGGTGTGGAAGACCGGCCAGACGGAACCGACAGCGTGGCTCGCCACGGTGACGGACTCGACTGCCGCCCTTCAGGCACCCGGTTCTGTTGCGGTCCAGGCGTCGCTGTCGGCAAGTTCAACTGCCGGCATCGTCACCAGATTCGACAACTTCAATGCCAGATCTCCCCAGTAGGAGATCAGGGACCGCCTCGTCTGCCAGGGAAGGGCAGGCGAGGCGGTTGAAGGTCGTCTTCGACGCATACTGGTGGGTCGATGGTCCGCCTTCCCTTCGTCACGTGCTCCGCGAGATCGTCGGAGCCTGGCACACACACTTTCCGCACGACGAGCTCACCCTCGTTGTGCGGCGCGGGGCTGCCCCAGATTTGCCCGAGGGCGTCGACGCCGTAACGAGTCGACTGTGGCCGCAGGCCCTGCTCGCGACTCGCGCTGTGCCACGGGTGGCGCGCTCCGTCGGCGCAGACATTGTGCTGACCCACAACTTCGCTGCGCGCTACGACGCCGGCGTGAGCGCCATCTACCTGCACGACGTGCTTTTCGAGACTCACCCCGAGTGGTTCACGGCGACCGAGCGTCGCTACTTTTCGCTGATGACCCGGTGGGCGGGGCGCGCCGACCTTGTCTTCACCTCGAGCGAGACGGAAGCCGAGCGGATCCGCCAGCACACCTCCGCGCAACGGGTGCTCGCTGTCGGGCTCGGAATGTCGCACGAGCTGATGGCTCCCGGTGAGCCGGACGACCCGGATCCGGCGCTCTACGCGATGCACTTTGTGCTCACGGTAGGCCGACTCAACGTTCGCAAGAACCTCGGCCGCGTCATCCGAGCCGCTCTTGCTTCTTCGACTGTCACCGTCGACAGGCCGCTCGTTATCGTCGGCAGTGCCAACGGCAAAGAAGAGGGCTTGGATGTCGCGGCTCGCGACGCCGTCGCCTCCGGGCGCATCCGCTTTACGGGTTTTGTCTCTGAGGCGAGGCTGCGGTGGTACTACCGGCACACGTCGCTGTTTGTGTTCCTTTCCCTCGGCGAGGGCTTCGGGATGCCACCCATCGAGGCCGCCTACTTTGCGGCGCCCGTGCTCGCGAGCGACCTTCCGGTCTTTCACGAGACGCTCGGCGACTCGGCAACCTTCGTCGACCCGACCGACGAGGGCGCAATCACCGCCGCTCTCGACGCCGGGGTTGTCGCGGGCGAGTTGCTCGGGCCCGACCGTCGTCCGCGCGGCAGCGTCGCCGCGCGGCACGACTGGTCGGAGACGGTCGGAGCCATGCGCGCCGCGGTTGAGACGGTTCCCTCGTGAACGACCTGCTAATGCTGACCCTCGGGGTTGTGCTCGTCGCGCTCCTCTTTATCGTTGCTCACCGCTCACCGAAGCTCGCCGTCTGCGCGTCGCTTATCGCCCTGTGTTTTGTGCCGGTCTGGATCGGCGTCGGCCTCGGCTTCAACGGCAACCTGTTCCTCCCGGTCGCGACTGTCGCGGCCCTGGGATGCGGCGCCGCCCTGCTTCCGCTGCGCGGGTTCCGGTTCAGCATCATCGACGGCCTTCTTGTGTTTCTCGTCGTCGTTGCCGCGTCGTCGCTCATCACCAGCGATACCGCGCTCGCGCTCGCCTTTCTCGTCACACCGTTCGCGTATTTCACGGGTGGCTACGCTCTCGGGCGCCTCGCGAGCGCCCGCCTCGGAGCCGACTTTCTCTACCGGGCGATTGCCGTCGCCTTCACGGTCGTCGCCATTCTCGCGATCGTCGAGTTCGCGACCGGCTTCAACCCGTTCCTGCTGCTCACCTCGGGAAACTCGCTCTACTTCGAGTGGGGCACGGTGCAGGAGCGCGGCGGTCGGTTGCGCGCCGAGGGCGCGTTCGGCCACTCGATAGCGCTCGGCGCGAGCCTCGCACTCGCGATACCGCTGACCCTCGCATCCACTTTCCGTTTTCCGGTTCGCTTGGCGATGGTCATTGTGATGGCGACGGCAACCGCTTTCACTTTCAGCCGCATTGGCATCATTTCGGCATTCCTCGGCGTCGCGCTGTGCGTTGTGCTGCTGCGCGAGAGGCTCACCCTCACCCAGCGCTGGGTGCTCACGGCGGGCGGCGCGGTGTTGTCGCTTGTGATGCTGCCATTTGTGTCGACCGTGTTCAGCGAGGCCGGCGAGGAGGCAACGGGCAGCGCCGACTATCGCGGCGACCTGCTGCCGCTCCTCGATCACGCGAACCTCGTCGGGTTCTCCGACCTTGTGCACCACTCCCCTACGGGCGCTCTCTCGTTCGGTAACTTCCAGTCCATCGATAGCCAGCTCATCTTCACGGGGCTGACGACCGGCACCCTCGCGCTCATCGCCGTGTGCATCGCGCTTGCCGCGGCGATTGTGCTGTGCCTGCGCGGGCGCGCGGAGCCCGCGACAATCGCGGTCGTCGCCCAGATTCCCGCCTTCGCGACAGTCGCACTCATCACGCAGTACTCGATCATGATCTGGCTCGTCATCGGCATCGCAGCAACAACCCAGCTCGCACGGCAGACCGTGCGCGTTCCCTCCCTTTCGCAGCTACCTTCCCCAATCCGATTGAGCACAACAGGAGAGTGACATGGCCCACCCGTTTCTTAGCCCCGGTTCCACCGACGAACGACTTCACCCCTACCTCGCGCTTCTTGCCCGCTACTGGGCGGTAGTTCTCGCCGCCGCGGTCGTTGGCGGGCTCGCCGGCTTCGGCCTCTCGCAGCTCGCGACTCCTTCTTATACGGCGAAGTCGACGCTGTACTTCTCGATCAACTACGGGGCCTCCGGCAGCGACCTCAACCAGGGCGCAACCTACGCCCAGAGCCAGATGCTCTCGTTCGCCGAACTCGCGCGGTCGTCGCGTGTGCTCGAGCCCGTGATCGACTCGCTCGACCTCGGCACCACGAGTGCCGGTCTCGCATCAATGATCGACGTGCGCACACCGGAAAATACGGTGGTGCTCGACATCTCGGCAAATTCCACCGACCCGGAGCTCGCGGCATCCATCTCGAATGAAATAGCCCAGAGCCTCACGGCGACTGTGCGCGAGGTCGCGCCGCGCGGCGAAGACAACAGGTCGACAGTGACAGTGCGCACCGTTGAAGACGCCGAAGTGCCGACCGTGCCTTCGTCGCCGAACACCCGCGTCAACACGGTCGCCGGGGTGCTGCTCGGGCTGCTGCTGGCGATTCTTGTCATTGTGATCCGGCGCGCGGTTGACACGCGCGTGCGTTCGTCGAGCGACCTCGAGAAGGCGAGCGGTATGCCCGTGCTCGCGCGCGTCGAGGGTGACCCCGCCGCGGCCGAGGGACTCGTGCTTGCGCGCGACGTCGCAAACCCCGCGGCCGAAGGCTACCGTCGCCTGCGTGCGGTGCTCGACGGCATCGAGCGCAGCCGCAAAACGGGTGCCCGGTCCATCGCCGTCACCGCGCCCGTCGCCGGCCAGGGTGCCTCGACCGTCGCGGCGAACCTCGCGCTCGCCTACATCGAGTCGGGCCGCAACGTGCTGCTCGTCGGCTCGGAGATTGCGACAGATTCCGTCGACAGCGACGCGTGGCCGTCGGCAACCGTTGTTACCCTCAACGATGTCGCAGCGCTCTTCAAGCGCCAGTCGTCGAATTACGACGTGCTTGTGTTCGATGCTGGCGACCTCGCATCGTCGTCAAGCGCGCTTACCATCGGTCAGCTCGTCGACAACGTTGTGCTTGTCGCTGATGCCTCCACCGTGCACACAAACGAGGTGCGCGACGCGGTGCGTGAACTCGCCTCCGCGGGCATCACCCCCGCAGGCAGCGTGCTCACCCACACCTCGCACCCGCGTGTTCGACTGCCGCGCGTGAGTCGCAGCGAGAGCAAACTACCGGTACTCGAGCACAACAACGCCTGAGTCGGCCGAGGTGCTGACTGCCAGGTAGAGGGTCGCCCCCGCCTTGGGAACACCGAACGAGTAGGTGCCGAGCTTCTTCGCGCCCTTCGCGATCGAGCCCTCAAATCCCGTGGCGCCCTCGACGGGGGTCGCGGGCGTGCGTTCCTTGCCGGTATACGCGTTGACAACGACCGCGCCGAGGCTCGCCTTCTTCCCGGTCTTGTTCGTCAGCTCGATTGTCACCTCGACGCCCGGGCCACTTGTCGAGCCGATGCCCTCGCCGTCGAGAGTCACCTGCTTGACCTCGACGAGGCGCACGCCGAGTCCGCTCTCGAACTCGGCCGCCTCCTCGCCCTCGGCCGAGTCCGTCACGGTGTCGCCATAAAACTCATCGTCGGTGGATGTCGCGCCGCCAGGCTCGCCATCGTCCGACCCCTCGTCGGCTGAGTCGTCGTCTTCCGGCGCGGGAGTTGTGCTCGAGACCGAGCTCGGCGCGGGGCTCCCGGAGGGTTGCGCGCCACCCGGGCTTGGAGCCCGCAGTGCGGCCGCGATGCCCACCCCGACAAGTGCGACAACGAGCAGGGACCCTAGGGCGATCAGGAGCTGTCGCATCCGGGCATTCTTCATGGGGTTTCTCCTGCGAGTTCGGTGAACCATTTCGCGGCGGCGAGAATGAGGAAGAGCGTTGTCGCGAGAACAATCGCGGAGTAGACGACGAGAAACACCGGCACTGCACCGAGCAGGATAAAGCTCAGGCAGAGCACGCCGTAGTCCATCGGGGCGACGGCGATCGAGCGAATCCAGCCGCGCGCACCCTGCTGTCCCTCGACCGGCTGCACGGGCGGGCGCTGCTTGCGTAGCTGCTCGGTCAGGATCATGGCGAAGAACAGTACGGCCGAGGTGATCGCTCCGACGATCGGCACGAGCAGCCAGGCGACCGGTACAACCTCGAACCGGTAGAAGCCCACGGCGAGCGCGAGTGGCAGTGTCGAGGCTTTTGTCGCGTCGACGACGTGGTCGAGCCACTCGCCTGCGAGGCTCGACTCACCCGTGAGGCGGGCGACCTGGCCGTCGGCCGAGTCGAAGGCGTAGCCGAGCAGGAGCCCGAACGCGACCGCCGCACCGAGCCCCCAGGACGGCGGGAAGATGACGAGCAACGCGATGGCGGAGAACGTAAAGACCGCGCTCACCGCGGTCACGGCGTTGGGTGAGAGCCCCAGCCGGTAACAGACTGCCGCGAGCACCCGGCCGATGCGGCGATTGACGAACCGCGAGTACGCGGGCGCGCTGCGGGCCGCCGGCTTTTGGGCTGCCGCGAGGCTTGCCATCGCGCCGCGCACGCTGTTGGGCGCTGGGCGCCTGCGGCCGCGCTGGTAGGCCGCTCGAGGGGTCGTTGGCGTTCGGGTCACGACACACTTCCGCTTCGTCGGCGAATGCGGGGAAGCAACGGGAACGTCCCGTCGGGTAAGCCGATGCGCAATGCTACAGCGGTAGTGCAGAAGTTTCAGCTACTTGACGGAGTATCCGTTCGCACAGTAGCGCCGAGTCTGCGGCCGTCGCGCAACGCTCGTCGGGCGGCCCACAGCGGCGCGAGCGAGCGAAGAAACTGCCGACGACCGCCCTGCAGCAGAACCTCCCACGCGACCCTCCGCGAGTTCGCCAGCCAGCGTCGATAGCCGGCTTCGTCGAGGTGCTTCGCGGCGAAGAGAAGGCGATTGCGGATTGTGAAGTAGTAGTACGTTTGCGACTTGGCCTGGCCCGCATGCTCGGCGCCAACGCCCTGGGTTCCGCCCTCGGCGTGCATCGCCTCGATGTCGTCGCACACCTCGAGGCTTCCGCCCGCGGCAAGCACACGGTGAGAGAGATCAACGTCTTCCCAGTAGAGAAAGTAGTCGTCGTCGAAGCCGCCGACGAGTCGCCAGAGTTCGGCAGTCGCGAGCAGGCACGCGCCGGTGAGCCACGGCTCCCAGTCGGTCGCTGGGCGGGCCGACCGATTGCGCAGCCGCCCGTCGGCGAGGTGCAGGTCTGCCCCGTCGAACCAGGTCGAGCCGTCGGGGCGCACGATGCGGGGGCAGAGCAGCGCGAGGGGGTTGCGGGTCGAGCGGTCGAGCAGGGCTGCGACCGCGAGCGGCTCGATCGAGGCATCCGGATTCAGAATAAGCAGCGCGGTAGCCCCGAGGTCGAGGGCGCGCGCTGCACCGGCGTTGACTCCCCGGCCGAAGCCGAGATTCGCGTCGGTGGCAAGCAGTTGCCAGCCCTCGGCGGCCGCGAGCGCCGTGACCGCCGCGCGTTCCGACTCGGTTGTGCGGTTGTCGACGACAACGACCGTGGCGACCACAGCCGCGTTCGCAAGCCCGCGACCGAGCGGCGCGAGGTTCTGCACAAGCAGCTCACTCGAGCCGTAATTGACAACCACAATGCCGAGGTGCGCAACCGTCGAATTTTCCATGGCACTCCTCCTCGTGTGCGCGGTAGCCTATAGGCCACAAGACGCTCTTCCCTAGCGTCAGAGCTTGTGCGTCGTCCCGAAGCGATCTCACTTCCTATGGCCGCGCACTGTTTGCGCTGGAGGAAGAGTCGTGAGTTCGCACCCCCTGACGGTTCTCGAGAGCTTTCCGGCGCCCCGCGCG
>Ga0247805_1000165_pt1 | contig 40985 bp, 36 predicted proteins | sample UWRJL044104R1_FD_180930 | JGI IMG/M metagenome (GOLD analysis project Ga0247805, IMG submission 180930) | Plant litter microbial communities from Arlington Agricultural Research Station in Wisconsin, United States - UWRJ-L044-104R-1 | ecosystem: Environmental > Terrestrial > Plant litter >...
CCCCCGCCCTCGCCGACGCCACCGTGCAGGGTGAGCAGCACTGCCGAGATCGGCAGCGCCTTCTTCTTGACGTAGAGGCCCGAGTCGCCGGAGAGGCGAACCTCGATCGGCTTCGCACCCTTGGGCACACCGTCGAGGTAGTCCTTGGCCTCGGTGCCGCTCGGCACGAGGAACCATTCGCCCGACGGCGCCCAGTAGATCGGGGTGACGGCTTCACCGGCTGAGGTGAGCACCCGCTCGGCCTGCAGACCCGTGAGGATCGAAATCTCGTGTTCGGGCGACGGCCCGCCAAAGAGGACAGCCCACGGGAAACTCACGTTAGAAACTCCAAAGATCTGAGAAAAAGGCCGCGCCGATCACGGGTAGTGATCGGGCAGGTCGTTCTCATAGAGGATAACGCCTCGGTCACCGGCCTGATCGAGCGCCGCGGCGACGGCCTCTGTACGACGGTCAAACGTGCGCACCGGGTGCGGCCCGTTGGCGGCCCCCTGCATCAGCGCGTGACGGTTGGTGCGGGCGATGGCGAAGAGGTGACCACCAAGATTGGCGATGGATGTCGCGAACTCCGCGTTGCGCGCCACCTGAACCTTGCCGAGCTCAACCATGCCCGGTGTGACGACGACGAGAGGTCCGCCTCGCTCGGCGGCCATCGCCGCGGCACCCTGCAGTGCGCGTTCGGCGCCCACGGGGTTGGCGTTGTACGTGTCATCGATGATGAGCACTCCGCTGGCTGTCTCCTGCACCTCTGCGCGGTGGCGCGAGTCTGGCAGTGCCTGAAGGCGTTTGGCGATTGTGGCGAGTTCGACGTCGAGGGCGACGGCGATGCCGACCGCGATGGCGAGGTTGACGGCGTGGCCGACGGCGGGGATGGTGACGGGCGCGGTGATGCCCGCGACGGTGACGGTGCCCGCGAGCGCGTCAACGACGACGTCAGCGTCGGCTCCGGCGACGGTGGAGACGGTAACAACGCGCTTGCCCTGGGTGCGGCAGAGTGCGGCGAGCCCGGCGAGTTCGATCTCGTCGATCGGCAGCACAACGGTCGAGGCCTTTTCGGTGATCTCGGCCTTGGCCTGGAAAATGACCTCGCGCGAACCCATGCGGGCGAGGTGTGCCTCGCCGATCGTTGTGATGGCGGCAATGTCGGGCGGGAAGCTCTCGCTCAGCTCGCGGATCTCGCCGCGGCCGTAGACGCCCATCTCGGCGATGAACACCTCGGTGCCGGGAACAACACGCTCGTTGACCGCTCGGGAGAGCCCCATGAGGTTGTTGAACGACGCGGGGCTCGCGACGACGCTGAAGGCGCCGCCGAGCACGTGCGCGACGTAACCCTTTGTCGAGGTCTTGCCGTAGGAGCCCGTGATCGCGACAACTTTGGGGCGCACCTGCTGCAGTCGCTTGCGCGCGCTCAACAAGAACTTGCGCGACAGCGCCTTCTCGACCGGCTTGAGGATGGCGAGCGACAGGTCGGTGATGAGCGGCAGGAGCACGAGGGTGACGGTGACTCCGGCCGTGCCGATGAGCAGAACGAGAAGGGCGCCGATGAGGATGACGAGCACTGCCCAGACGCCCGCAACGCGCTTGAGGCGCACCGTCCAGGCGAGCTTTGCCGAGGTGCCACGCACGCTGAGGCCGAGCGGAACGGCACCGAGCAGCGCCGGGCCGATGAGCGCGAACCACGCGGTCGGCGAGTCGTTGATCCAACCGAGGTAGCCAGCGACGCTGAAGAGCAGCGCGCCGAGGATAAACGTGACGTTGGCGGGCACCGCGCGAAACCACAGCAGCGCGATGCGGGTCGTCCACGGCGCGATGTAGTGCTCGCGCTGGGCGACGCGCAGCCAGCGGCCGGCTCCGAGCAGGGCGGCGATCACGCCGACGACGAGGGTAACGATGAGCACTGTCACTGTGGGTCGATCTCCAGGAGTAGTTCAAGCAGGTCATGGCGCACGGCCGTCTCGAGGTGGCCCTCGAGGAGGTGGCCCGCACCGTCGACGACGCGGAAGCGCGCGTCGGGGATGAGTTGGGAGGCGGCACGTCCGGCGTCCGCGGGTGCTGAGGTGTCATTCTCGCCCCACACCATCCGCACGGGAACTGTCACCTTCGCCATGGCATCGCGGTAGTCCTCGTTGACGAGGGTCACAAAGATGTCGCGAACGATGCCCTGTGCGGCGTTGTAGTCGGCGGAGCCGCGCTTGCGACGTTCGGCTTCGAGCCGCGCCTGCGAGACGAGTCCGAGGGCCGCGAGCCGCTTGAACACGCGGTACCCGAGCGACGCCCTGGGCGGCGACTGCAGCCGGAGCAGCGGCACTCCCGTGAGCACAAGGCCGCGCACAAGCTCGGGGTACTTAGCGGCGAGGTGCACAGCGACGCGACCGCCGAAGGAGTGGGCAACGATGACGACGGGTCCGAAAGGACGGATCGCGTCGGCGACGAGATCCGCGTACTCGGGCGAGCCCCAGACCTCGGTCGGCGGTTCGGCAGCGGGCGACGCGCCGGGGAGGTTGGGTGCGACGGCATCGAGGCCCTCAACGATGTGCGCGAAGTCGATGCCGGAGCGCTGCCAGCCGTGGAGCGCAAAAACGACGGGCGGGGTCGCTCCGGTCTTTTCGGCGAGCAGGCGACCGTCGGCGAGAGAGGTCAGCACTACTACTCTCCCTGAGGGATCGGGTCGGTGGTCAGGTGGGGTGCGATGTCGCGCGGATCGAGTGTTCCCGCGAGAACTTCGGCGACCTGCGAGACGATCGGCATCTCGACTCCCTTTGCGAGCGCAAGTTCGAGAATGGGCGCGACCGATGACAGCCCCTCCGCCGTCTGGCTCATCTGCTTGACGACCTCGGAGAACGTGTAGCCCTGGCCGAGCAGGCGCCCCGCGGTGTTGTTGCGGCTCAGCGACGACTCGCAGGTTGCGATGAGGTCACCGAGGCCGGCAAGCCCGGCAAGGGTTTCTGCGCGGCCGCCGTAGGCGACGGCGAAGTCGGTCATCTCGGCGAGCCCGCGCGTGATGATCGAGGCCTTTGTGTTCTCGCCGTGGCCGACACCGTCGACGATTCCGACTGCGACGGCGATGAGGTTCTTGAGCACACCGCCGAATTCGGTGCCGATGACGTCGGTGTTGACGTAGGAACGAAAGTACGGCGAGGTGGCGGTCATTGCGACAAGCGTCGCCGTCTCGCGCGACTCACTCGAGATGACGGCTGCTGTCGGCTGTTCCTTGGCGATCTCGAGCGCGAGGTTCGGGCCGGAGGCGACGGCGATGCGCGCGGAGCCGATGCGCAGCTCCTGCTCCATCACTTCGCTCATGCGCAGCTTTGTGCCCTTTTCGACGCCTTTCATCAGCGAGATGACGATGGCGTTGGCGGGGATGAGCTCGCGAATGACCTTGAGGTTCTCACGCAGCGACTGTGCCGGAACCGAGATGTAGACCTGTTCGGCGCCCTCGAGCACCTCGGGCAGCGAGGAGCTCGCCCAGACGCTGCGTGGCAGGTTGATGCCGGGCAGGTAGTCCGAGTTGCGCTTGGACTGGGTTATCTCGCGAGCGAGCTCGGGGCGACGAGCCCACAGCGCGACATCCGCCCCACCATCGGCAAGGATCTTCGCGAACGTTGTGCCCCACGAGCCTGCGCCGAGAACTGCAACTCTGCGTGCCGCGTGCGGTTGTTCAATGCTGCTCAAAGCGGCCCGTTTCCTGTTGGTTGTGCTCGGCGGGATCCCAGCGCTTTACCGGTGCCTTCTCGCCGCGGAGTTCTTCGAAAAGCTGGGTGATCGCATCCATTACAACGGATGTCGCGGCCGCGAGGGTCTCGTTGTCGAGCGTTTTGCCGCGAAAGGCAGAAAGATCGACGGGCGGCCCAAAGAGCACCTCGACGTGTTTACGCGGAAAGACGCTGATGCGGCGAGCGTAGCGCGGCATGATGAGCTGGGTTCCCCAGTGCGCGAGCGGGATCACCTCGAGGTTCTCCTGCAGGGCGATGCGCACGGCGCCGGTCTTGCCGCGCATCGGCCACAGATCGGGGTCGCGGGTCAGAGTGCCCTCGGGGTAGACGACGACAGCGAGGCCCTCTCGCGCGATCTGGCGCGCTGCGGAAAGCGGGTCTCCCCCGGTGCGCGAGCCAGCGCGCTCGACCGGCACCTGGCCGGAGGTGCGCAGCAGCCAGCCAACGAACGGCACACGAAAGAGCGACGCTTTGGCCAGGTAGCGAGGCATACGCCCGGTCTGCCACATCGCGACGCCCGTGACTGCAGGGTCGATCTCGCTGTAGTGGTTTGGGGCGACAATAAAGGCACCCTCGGCCGGGATGTGCTCCTTGCCACTCACGTGGATTCTCGCGAGAAACCACATGGGAGGCAGCAGGATAAAAGCCATCAGCCGAAAGATCGGCGTCTTCTCGCGACGGGTCGCTTCGCGGCGCACTCTATCGAGTGCCACCTTCGATGGCTCGTCAGTCACCTGAGGATTATCCCTCGTAGATGAAGTCGGCTCCAAGCGCCTCGAGCTTGTCGGTGAAGTGCTCGTAGCCGCGGCTGATGATTCCGACGTTGCTGATTGTCGACTGTCCGTCGGCCGCGAGCGCTGCAATGAGGTGGCTGAAGCCACCACGAAGATCAGGCACGCGGATGTCGGCACCGTGCAACTTCGTCGGCCCCGTGATGACTGCCGCCTGTTCAAGCGGCCGCTGCGGAACGCGACGGGTGAGGCCGGCGAGGCCGTCCTTGTGCACAACGATGTCGGCACCCATCTCGATGAGGGCATCGGTGAATCCGAAGCGGTTCTCGTACACGGTCTCGTGAACGATCGACACACCCTCGGCCTTTGTCAGCGCTACGATGAGCGGCTGCTGCCAGTCGGTCATAAAGCCGGGGTGTACGTCGGTCTCGACGACGACCGGCTTGAGCGGGGTTCCGGGGTGGTAGAAGCGGATGCCGTCTTCGTGGATATCGAACGCTCCACCCGCCTTGCGGAAGATGTTGAGGAACGTCATAAGCTCCTGTTGCTTCGCGCCGCCGACGAAGATGTCGCCCTCGGTTGCGAGTGCTGCGGACGCCCAGCTTGCCGCTTCGTTGCGGTCGAACAGTGCGCGGTGGTTGTAGCCGTGAAGCTTCTCGACACCCTCGATGAAGATGACGCGGTTGGGCTCGACCGTGATAATCGCACCCATCTTCTGCAGGATCGCGATGAGGTCCATGATCTCGGGCTCGATCGCGGCGTTCTTGAGCTCGGTGACGCCCTCGGCGAGAACCGCCGTGAGGAGCACCTGCTCGGTCGCGCCGACGCTCGGGTACGGGAGGTCAATGAGCGCACCCTTGAGGCCGTTGGGAGCGGTGAGGCGGATTCCCTCGTAGCTCTTGTCGACGATCGCGCCGAAGGCACGCAGTGCGTCCATGTGGAAGTCGATCGGGCGGTCGCCGATGCGGCAGCCACCGAGGTCGGGGATAAGCGCTTCGCCCAAGCGGTGCAACAGAGGTCCGCAGAACAGGATGGGGATGCGGCTCGAGCCGGCCAGCGCGTCGATCTGCGCGAAGTGCGCCTTCTCGACGTTTGTGGGGTCGAGCACAAGAACGCCCGGTTCGGTCTCGGTGACCGAGACGCCGTATGCCTCAAGCATGCCCGTGACAATCACAACGTCGGAGATGTTGGGAACATCCTTGAGCGTCGAGGGGCCATCACCGAGCAGGGCTGCGACCATCGCCTTTGTTGCGAGGTTCTTCGCTCCGCGGATCTCGATGCGACCCTTGAGCGGCTTTCCACCGTTGATGATGATTTTGTCGGACTTGAGGCCGACCCTCTCGCCTGCCTTGTGGGCATCCTGTACGAGCGAATTCATATGTGCCGCCTTTGTTTCTGGATACTCGCCCTTCGCCGTGGTTCGGCGCTTGGGCGGTTAATGCGTAGTGAGCCGGGGGGCTGGTGTGGGGATAAACCTATTTTGCTGGCAGAGTCAGCGGCCGCCAGGATTCCCGGCGATCCTCGAACTCCGTGATCTGTGCCTCGTCGCGCAGTGTCAGGCCGATGTCATCGAGCCCTTCGAGCAAGCGCCACCTAGTGTAATCGTCGATCTCGAAAGGAACAGTGAGATCGGCTGCACTCACAGTTCTTGCAACCAGATCAACAGACACCTCTATTCCGGGTGCAGCATCAATGAGCGCCCAGATCTTTTCGATGTCGGCCTCGTCGACCTGTGCCGCGAGGAGGCCCTGCTTGCCAGAGTTGCCGCGGAAGATGTCGCCGAAACGCCCGCTCAGCACTGCCTGAAAGCCGTAATCGCGCAGCGCCCAGACGGCGTGCTCGCGGCTCGAACCGGTGCCAAAGTCGGGTCCGGCGACGAGAATGCGACCCTCGGTGAAGGGCGGCGTGTTGAGGATGAACTCGGGATCCTGGCGCCATCCATAAAAAAGGGCGTCTTCGAAACCGGTCTTTGTGACGCGCTTCAGAAACTGCGCCGGGATGATCTGGTCGGTGTCGACGTTCGACCGCTTGAGCGGAACGGCGATGCCGGAGACTGTGCTGATCTTGTCCATTAGTTGGCCCCAACTGTCTCGTTGACCTCGGTTGCAACCAGGTCCCACGGCGAACTGAGCGTTCCGCGAATGGCGGTAGCCGCGGCAACGAGCGGCGAGACGAGGTGGGTGCGCCCGCCCTTGCCCTGCCGACCCTCGAAATTTCGATTGGATGTCGAAGCGCAACGTTCACCGGGCGCGAGCTGGTCGGGGTTCATGCCCAGACACATCGAGCAGCCTGCGAAGCGCCACTCGCCGCCGAACTCCTCGACGATCTTGTCGATGCCCTCGGCCTCCGCCTCGATGCGCACGCGTGCGGAGCCCGGAACGACCATCACGCGCACACCCTCGGCCTTTGTCTGGCCCTTGATGATGCTCGCGAAGGCGCGGAGGTCTTCGATGCGGCTGTTTGTGCACGAGCCCATAAACACCGCGTCAACGCGGATGTCTTTCATGGGGGTGCCGGCTTCGAGGTCCATGTACTCGAGCGCGCGTTCTGCTGCCGAGCGCTCGTTGAGGTCTTCGACGTCGGCCGGGTTGGGCACAAGCTGGCTGAGCGAGACACCCTGGCCGGGGTTCGTTCCCCAGGTGACGAAGGGCTCGAGCTCGTTCGCGTCAATAAAGACCTCGGCGTCGAAGACCGCGCCCTCGTCTGTCGGCAGGGTGTTCCAGTAGGCGACAGCGTCGTCCCAGTCCTGGCCGGTAGGCGCGTGTGCGCGACCCTTGAGGTAGTCGTAGGTGATCTGGTCGGGAGCGACCATTCCGGCTCGCGCGCCCGCCTCGATCGACATGTTGCAGATCGTCATGCGGCCATCCATCGACAGCGCGCGGATGGCGCTGCCGCGGTATTCGAGCACGTAGCCCTGCCCGCCGCCGGTGCCGATCTTCGCGATGACGGCGAGGATGATGTCTTTTGCCGTCACGCCGGGGCGAAGTTCGCCCTCGACGGTGATTGCCATCGTCTTGAATTCCTTGAGCGGAAGCGTCTGCGTCGCGAGCACGTGCTCGACCTCGCTTGTGCCGATGCCAAAGGCCATGGCGCCGAAAGCGCCATGTGTCGAGGTGTGCGAGTCGCCGCAGACGACGGTGATTCCCGGCATTGTGAGGCCGAGCTGCGGGCCGACGACGTGAACGATGCCCTGCTCGATGTCGCCGAGGGAGTGCAGGCGAACGCCGAATTCTTTCGCGTTGTTGCGCAGGGTCTGAATCTGGGTGCGGCTCGTGAGGTCGGCAATGGGCTTGTCGATGTCGAGAGTCGGGGTGTTGTGGTCTTCCGTCGCGATCGTGAGATCGGTGCGGCGCACGGGGCGGCCTGCGAGACGGAGGCCATCAAAGGCCTGCGGGCTCGTCACTTCGTGAACGAGGTGCAGGTCGATGTAGATGAGGTCGGGGGTACCGTTTTCGCCCTTGACGACGAGGTGGTCTTTCCAGACTTTCTCGGCGAGCGTGAGCGCGGGAGATGCTGCAGTCATAAAAGCTGTCCTTCTTGCGATTCGAGTGGTTCAGCCAACGTCGAACTCCGCGACGAGGACGGCCGGAGAACTAGGCCTCGTCGCGGCTAAGAAGAAGCGCGAGCCGATCGAGATGCATCCTCAGACGATACCACCGGTTTTGCTGGGCCGCTGAGCGGTCAGCCGAGCTCAACCGTGATGACGTACTGACCGAGTTCGACGTCGCTACCGGGGGGAACGTAGACCGGAGCGCCGGGCTGCACGCGAACGTCGCCGCCGGCCGGGGTGATCACGAAGGTGCCGTTGGTCGAGCCGAGGTCGGCCACCCACAGTCCCTTCGCGTCGATGCCGAGCAGCGCGTGCGTTTTGGACACGGACTTACTCGGGTCTGTCGCCGTGACCAGTTGTGCCGTCGAGTACTCGGGGATCGTGACCGGGCCGCGGCCGATGACAACAGCGCCGGCGACAATGACCGGAGCGTCTCCGTGCGGAAAAACGAGTCGCCACTGCGGTGAGATTGACTGCGGGGCTGGTGCCTGCGGTGTGTTCGCGCGCGGCGGCGCCATGCGCGTCTCCTCGGCAACCGTCTCTTCGGCAACTGTCTCTTCAGCAGCCGTCGCGTCGATAACCGGCTCGGGCTCCGGCGCGACCGGAACAACGCTCGGCTTTGCCACCGGCAGAATCGCACCGCCGGGGGTCGTGAACGTTTTGGGCGACAGGGTTATCACCTTGTCGTCGTCAGCCTCGCGCGATTGCGCCATCTTGAAGGTGCCGGTCTCGATGCCCGGCGGCGGCGTGATGAGCGAAGTCTCAGTGTTCGGCTCGTCGTCGTTCGGCGCGGCGGGTGGAGTGGGCGTGAATCCGGGTGGCGGCGTGATCAGAAACGGGTTGTCTTCCGCATCGCTCATCACCGCACCCCTTCCACGCAAACTCGGTGACTAATGCTAGCCCACCCCATCCGAGTGCTTTTCGCGGTTTCGGCCTGGCAAACGGTCGGCCTCGGCCGCTGCCTTCGCGAGCAGCGAGCCGAACCACGCCCGTGCAGACGAGATGCGGTAGCGGCTGACGACCTGGCGCGCTCGCGATACGGCGAGACGCGCGGCCTCGACTGCGGCGAGCGCCTCGGTCCAGACGGAGTCAGTCGTTTCGCGCGCGACATCCACGCCGGAGAAAACTGCCTCGTCGGTGCGCGTAGCGATGCTCGGAAGTGCCGTGCCTGCCTTGCCGACCTGGTCCTGCAGGCCCGCGGCTACGCCCTTGCGGGTCGTGTTTTGTGGAATCTCGTAACCGAGTTCAGAGAATCTGTCGACGAGTTCGTCCCATGCGCCTGCTGCGGCAAGGTCGCCCGAGGCAGCCGCACGCCTGCGATGCGCGCGGCGGTTCTTGAACGCGGTGATAAAGAGCAGCGGGAGAAAGATCAGCGCGGCAGGAATGAGCAGCGAGAGCGCGACAACCCAGACCCATCCGGGAATCTGCAGGAACCAGTTGTCGTCTTTTTTGGTGTCGTCGATCTCGACACCCGCAACGAGGTCGTTCGGGTCTTTCTCGGTGCGCGGGGGCTGGCGCACCTGCGGCTGCGGTTCGGACTGCGGCTTCGTGATCTCGTCCTGGGGCACGTCGGTGTTGTCGGGAGTCGGGTAGAACGACACCCAACCGACGCCCTCAAACGCGACCTCGACCCACGCCGTGACGTTGCCGCCACGGATGGCAATCTCTCCGGTGCCCGCGCCATCCTCGGGCTTGAAGCCCATCACAACGCGCGCCGGGTAGTTGTAGCTGCGGGCCATCAGGGCGAACGCCGATGCGTACTGCTCCTCGTCGCCGACCATGGGTACGCGCGTGACAAGCTCGAGCATCCGGTCGGCACCGTGTCCGGCTCGTGAGTTGACGACGTCATCGGCCGCGCCGTGGCTCAGGAATCCCGTTGTCTTGAGCGCCGTCTCGATTGCAGACAACTGCTCGATCGGCGTCTCGGCGTCACCCGCGAGCTCGCGGGCCTTCGCGTTAATCACATCGGGGATGTTGCTCACGGGCGGCAGCGAGATCGAAGCGACCGGAATGTCGATAAGGTCTTCGACCGAATAGGCCTTTTGCAGGTCGGCCGTCACCGTGTAGCTGTCGCCCTCGGCGAGACCGGAGGTGAGCACGGCGGTTCCCGTTGCGGCGTTGTAGCGCAGCGCCTCTGCGGCGGCCTTCGAATCTGCCCCTGCAAAGCTCAGGCTCGAGGTATAGCCGATGTCGGGAACCCAGACGTCTTTGTAGCCTTCGATCGTGACGGTCAATTCGCTCGATGCACCCTCGGTGACAAGCGGTGCGGTCGGGAAGTCACGACCAACGAGGCTGAACGAGCCGGAGCCCTGCGTCGCGACCTCGGAGCCCGCGACGCCCCAGATGATTCCGTCGTAGGTATCGAGGGTCGCGAGGCGCAACTGCTGCTCGGGCTCGAGGCCCGAGACGGTGAAGAGCGTGTCCTGCTCGAGAGTCTTTGTGTAGTACCGGTAGGCCGCGAACGGGCTCGGGTAGTTGAGCGGTTCGAACGGCGGTTCGACCTCTTCGCGCAGCACGAACCGGTTGTCGGGCTCGGGGGCGAGCACGCCACCGACGACGACGCCAACGAGCACCGCGGAGACCACGAGGATCGCCGTGCCCACGAGTCGGTTGCGCAGGAGCACTCGGTTTCCCGCTGCGTTGATCTTCTGGCTGGTTGTGTGGCGCCATCCAAGCCAAACAAGGGCGAGGGCAGCGAAAGTGATTCCACGCAGCGCGGCGAAGATCGGGTTCTCGGTGCCGAGAAGCACTCCGGCAACGTAGAGCACAACCGGCCCGATGAGCAGCAGAGCCGCGCGCGGGGCAGTGCGCCGGCGCTTCGGCAGCCAGCGGATGGCGAGAATCGTCGCAACGAGTCCGACAGCCCACGTCGAGACGAACGGCACTGCCGTGACGTACTCGGGGAGGCTCACGGGGGCGCGCAAGGTCAGGATGTCGGCCCAGCCGTAGACCGAGCCGATGCTCAGCGCGGCGAGCGAATCGAGGGTCGGGATAAAGCCGAACAGCGCGATTCCGGGAAGGGTGAAGGCACTGCCGAAGAGGAAGAACGCGACGAGCGCGAGAAGAATCGTTGTGATGGTTCCGAGGCGCAGGAAGTGCGAAGCGAAGGCGGCGGCGGTTCCGACAACGAGGCCGCCGATACCGGCGAGGAGCCAGCCCTGGTCCTGGAAGGCCGTCGAGAAACCGATGATGCCGATGATCGACAGGATCGCGAGCACGGCGACATCGACGTACGCCCGCGGGGCGACAGTCGCGCGAGGTACAACGGGTGCCGTCGTCGTTTGGGTGTCTGTGGCGGTCATCGCACCCTCTTCAAAAGCTTGGGGAGGTCGGCGAGGTTGCCCACCGTGACTACGGTGAGCCCCTTGACGAAGCCCACCTTCGAGGGCACACCGGGCTCAGCGCGGAATCCGATGGTCTGGGCGTCTTTTCCGAACAGCGACTCGACGGCACGGATGCCGATCGGCGGAACCTTCGAACCGGTCACAAACATCGCGACGCTCGGCGGCGGCAGACGCAGCGTGCTTTCGCGGGCAAAGTCGCGCGGCGTCGCGTACGGCGAAGCGACGGGAGCGAGGCGGCAGGTGTCATCCAGAAACCCGGTCGCAGTCACTGTGCGCAGCTCGACGACGTCACTCACAACGCTCAACCGGGTGCCGTCGCGCAGCACCTGCACGCCGATCGATGCCGTGATCGAGACGGCGAGCTCAAACTCCTCGTCGGAGACGTAGGCGGTGCGATCTGCGCTGTGCATAACGGTGAGCTGTGAACGGCGGGTCTCCTCGAACTGTCGCACCATCAGCTGACCGGTGCGAGCAGATGTGCGCCAGTGCACGTAGCGAGTGTCGTCGCCCTGCTGGTACTCGCGCAGCGCGTGGAATGAGATGTCGTTGTTTGTGATCTTCTTTGTGATCTCGCCCTCAAGGTCACGCACGAGACCCGCGGCAGACGGCGCGATACGTGCCGTCACGGGGTGCACAAAGAGTTCGACCGGGTCGGTCCAACGCACCGTGCGGCGCAACAGGCCGAGCTGGTCACCGCGAACCGAGACGGCCGGGCCAGCGACGATGACCGCGCGCTTGTTTGTGGGAACCGCGAAGAGTTCGTCGTGCATCTCCGCCGGCTGCAGCCCAGGTACAACAAACTCGGCCATGCCATTGCCGACGGGCAACTCGAAGCGAGACGGTGATGACTTCTTGGTGCCCGTGTTTGTGATCTTCATCTCGCCGAGTGCACGCTCCCCCGCGACAACGCGACGCGGGTTGAGCTCGATCTCGACGCCGAAAGCAGCACGGCCGAAGATGAAGAAGACGGCAACGAGAAGACCGCCGAGAAGGGTAACGGCGACGTACACAAATTCCTGCCAGCCGAAGAGAAAGCCGACGGTGCCAAGAATGATAATCGTGAGCAGCACGATCCAGCCGGTCGAACTCACAATCGAAACAACGGGTTGGATGACGCGCCAGCCCCGTCGAGCGAGCAACCTGATCACGAGCCACGCGGTGTGCAGCACCCGCAGAAGACCGGCGCCCCACGCCTTTAGGCGCGGCAAAGCGCCCGAGACATCAGGGAGTCGACGTTTCGTCGCAACGGGCGGCGCCTCGACCGGAGGCACCTCGGGGGCAATCGTCATGCTGCGCGGTAGGTGGGGGGTTCGATGCTTACGAGAATGCGGTTGATAACATCTTCGGCCTTGACTCCGGCGAAGTCCGACTCCGGGTCAATGATGAGGCGGTGAGCGAGCACAGGAACGGCGAGGTCACGCACGTCGTCCGGTGTGACGTAGGTGCGACCCGACGCGATCGCCCAGGTCTTGACCGCACGAGAGAGCGCCATGGCGCCGCGCATGCTCGCGCCGAGGGTGACGTCCTTATCGGTGCGCGTCGCCGAGACGATGCTGCTGAGGTACTCCATAACCGAAGCGTCGACAAAGACCTCGGAGGCGAGCTGCGACATCGTCGGGATCGAGCTCGACGAAATGATCGGCTTGATCTTCGAGGCGCGTGCGCGGTTTCCGGAGTCCATCAGCAGCTTGACCGCTGTCGCGTGATCGGGGTAACCGAGGCTCGTCTTGATGAGGAAGCGGTCGAGCTGCGCTTCCGGCAGCGAGTACGTTCCGGCCTGCTCGATCGGGTTCTGCGTTGCGATGACCATAAACGGGCTTCCCACCGAGTGGCCGATGCCGTCGATGGTGACGACGCCCTCTTCCATTACCTCGAGGAGCGCCGACTGGGTCTTCGGTGACGCACGGTTGATCTCGTCGGCAAGAACGATCGAGGCGAAGATCGGTCCCTTGTGGAACTCGAAGACACCCTTGCCCTGGTCGTAGATCGTGACACCCGTGACGTCTGACGGCAGAAGGTCGGGAGTGAACTGAATGCGCGAGTTTGTGCCGTCGAGCGTGTTGGCGAGGGCCTTCGCGAGCACCGTCTTACCGGTACCCGGGTAGTCCTCGAGCAGCACGTGACCGTCAGAGAGCAGCGCCGTCACAACGAGTCGCAGCACGTGCGTCTTGCCGAGAATCGCCTGGTCGACATTGCCGATCAGTTTGTTGAAGGCGTCGGCGAACCATGTCGCCTGCTCCTGTGTTACCGGCATTGTTCTCCTTGGTTGATGACTGCAGTTCGGGTGAGCTGGATGTTTGTGGTTAGCACGGGGGCGGGCTTCCGCTGATCGAGATCGTGTCGCCCTTGACGAGCCAGCCCTCTGCGCGTGAGTAGCCGTCGCCCGCAAACTCGTACCACGGGCCGTTGCCCGAGCTGGTGTTGTAGTTCGAGTAGCAGTAGACGGTGATCGCGTTGTTTGCGAAGCCGTGGGCCGAGCTGCAGCTCGGACCAGACGAGCTGTAGTGCGACGCCGTGAGCCCCGCTCCGCTGCGCTTCTCCGGGCAGGTTCCCGAACCGGCGTTGGCACTCCACTCGGTCGGCGCTGGCGGCACGTACGGGCCGGGTGTTGTCGCACTCGCAGATGCGGAGTTGCTCACGCCGCCGACGGTCGCCGTGACGGTCAGCGTGTAGCCGGTGTTCGCGCCACCCGTTCGCGTGAACGACTGCGGGCCACCCGAACCGGAGCCGATGTTGGAGATCGACCAGGTGTAGGTCGGGTTGGCCCCATTTGCAGCGGCTGCACCGTATGAGGCGTTCAGCGTGTAGTCACCCGGAGCTCCCGGTGCGCTGAGCGAGACGCTCGGCTTGCCCGGAGCGGGCGTAGCCCCCGACGACTTCGCGGAGGGGTTCGAGTCGCCACCCGTCGCGAGTGCAACAACGGAGAAGGTGTAGGTGGTTCCGACGTTGCCGGCCCAGGTCGCACTTGTCGCGCCACCGGTCTGGCCGGTCTGCGCGGCCGTGCCGCCATTCCAGACTGTCCAGGCGTAGCCCGTGATCTCGCCACCGTTTGCTCCAGCGCCGCCCCACGACATGCTGAGCACTCCGTTACCGGTACCACTCGCGCTCAGGCTGAGCGACGTCGGCGCCGTCGCCTGACCCTTCGGTCGCACTGTATTGCTCTCGTCTGAGACGGTGCTCGAGCCCATGATGTTGTGCGCAACGACGCGGAACTTGTAATCGTTGCCGTTTGTGAGGCCCGTGACGGTGTGGTTGGCCGACGATGGCGGCAGGTCGACGCTTCCGCCGCCAGCACCCTGCGCGGGAGTCCACGTGACGGTGTAACCACTGATCGGTTCGCCGTTGGTCGTGGGCGTACGCCAGGCAACCGAGGCCTGCAGGTCGCCAGCTGTCGCGGTCGGTGCATCCACCTTGCTCGGAGCATCTCGAACCGTGAGCAGGTAGCGGCCCTGAACGTTGCGCGTCTTCTCCTTGGAGGCGTCCTGGATCGTGTAGACAACGCTGATTGTGCCGATGAACACGGGACCGGGCGAGACGGTGATCTTGCCGTCCTCGGTGAAGCTCACGCCAGCCGCGGTTTCGCCACCGTTCTCGACGACGGCGGCAATCACGATGAGCGGCGAGCCTGCGCTCTCGAACGGGTTGTAATCGTTGGCGAGCACGTTGTAGGCGGGCTGTACTGCGCCGCGGCGACCCTTGTCGGTGTCTTCGACGGCCTGCGCGAGCGGCTTTGTCGACGGCACGCGCTGAACTGTGACAACGCCTGGCACGTTGAAGTCCTTGTACTTGACGGTGAAGCGCAGCGTCGCCTTGGCACCAACCGGGGAGCCGAGCGGTGAAGAAATCTTGAGGTCGCCACCGCTGATGCTCGCCTGGATGTCGTTTGTCTGCCCGCTCAGTCCCTCGTAGGAGAACTGGCCGACGAGCGAGGGGTTCGGGTGTGAGCTCGACGCCCGCAGGTCAACGGTCTGCTCGCCGTCCGGACCGGATTCGAGGCGCACGTCCTGAGTTGTGAAGCTCGGGGGCGTGTCGGTGAAGTTCGGGTCGCCGACCGTAAACGGCAGGATGATCGTCGCAACGTTGCCGTTGATGTCGTCCTTGTCGGAACCGTCAGTTACTTCAAACGAGATGGATGCAGCCCCGCGATACTCCTTGGCAGCGACAAACCCGATGGTGCTCTTGTCGATGTATGCGTCGGTACCGTCGCTGTTGAGTGCAACGACAGTGGACGCTTCGGTGATGATCGCCGGTCGTCCGGACGGGACAACGAGGATGTCCTCGAGCTTCCACTGCATCTCGCCGTTCATGTCGACGACAATCTCGCCGAGATCGTCGCGCAGGTAGGGCGGTGGTGAGTAACTGGCGCTCACCTGTGGCGGGATGATGATGAACGCACTGCCGGTGAGGTCGTCTTCTTCGTTCGTCACCGAATACGCAATGGCGACGCGTCGTTCACCAGGCCTGACGGTGATCGTCTGGTTCGCCTGATTGACTGTGGCCAGATCGGCGTTGACGCCATCAACGGTGACGATGAGCTCGCTCGCCACACCGGACGGGTTCGCGATCAGCCCGTCGAGGTCGACGGTTACGGAGTCCTGGTCGACGATGTCGTCGAAGGGCACGTAGTAGTCCTCCGCGGTCGGATAGATCGCCTTGGCTTTCTCGGTGACTCGCACCTGCAGGAACGCGCTGTCGATGCCGGCGCTACCGTTGGAGATTTCGTAGCGGATCGAGAACGTGCCCTCTTCTTCTGGCGCCTCGAGAATCACCTTGTTGTCTTCGACGCGGGCGATGATGCCCTTGTCGACCTCGAGGAGTTCTTCGTTGACCGAGAGCGGCAGGTTGTTGGGATCGGAGTCGTTGATGAGAACAGCAACCGACGCGGAGCGGCCCGGCTTGATCTCGACGGCGTCATCGATGGCGCTCGGCGGATCCTTAGTCTCGCCCTCGGGGATCACACCGACACTGATTGTGCCCTGCGCCTTCGCTCCAAAGGTGTCTTCGACCTCGTACTTGATGGTGTCTGTTCCCGAGGAGAGCGCGTTCGCCGTGTAGGTGAAGCCCTTCTCGGTCATCTCGCTCGGCACACCCTTTGTCGGCGGCTGAACGATGCGCGTGAGCATCACCGAGTCGCCGTCGGGGTCAATGCCGTTGATCGGCACGTCGATTTCGACCGACTGCCCCGCGAAGACGCGGGCGGTCTGCGGCTCGGGCAGCGGCGGAAGGTTGGAGTCGAGGTCATCGGCCTTGACAGTGAACTTGACGTCTGCCGTCGCGGACTCGCCGAACTTATCGGAGACGCGGTAGGTCACCGTGTACTCGCCGGCCTTCTTCGGCGCCTGGTAGCGCACTGTCTGCCCGTTGACGAACGCGAGGCCGCCCTCGCCGACGTTCGAAACATCGGCGAGCTCGGGCTCGAGGATGAGCTGCGAGTCATCCGGGTGGTAGTCGTTGTCGAGCACCGGGTAGCGCACGATGTCGCCCGCGCGAACGCTCACACCGTCGTCGAGTGCGACGGGAGGCTGGCGGTTGACGATCGGTGCCACGGGCACAACCGTGACGCCCGCGAGCGCCGTTCGCAGACCATCAGAGATTGTGTAGGTGAACTGGGTCTGCTCCGTCAGGGCCGACGACGACGTGATGCGGATGTTTGTGTTGTTGAGCACCTCGACCGTGAGGCCTTCGGCCGTCGTCGAGATGTCGGTTGACTGCACGGCGAGCACAAAGTCATTCGGTGAGACGTCGTTGTTGAGCACCTTGACGATCGTCGGCTCGTTGGCTCGGAGGTACGCGGTGTCCTTGACAGCGATCGGGTCGAGCGGCTCTTCAGGGTTCTCGCGCACGTCGACGCGCACGATGCCGATCGTCGACTTCGATCCGGCACCGACCGCGTAGAAGAAGTAGAAGGTGCCCGCCTTTGGCGAGGTAAACGAGACCGTCTGGCGCTCGATGTTTGCCTGCACGGTTGTGCCGGCGGGGATCTCGTCGACGCTCAGCAGCTCGAGCTTGTCGCCGGAGGGTGTGACGTCGTTGTCGAGCGGCTTGACGACGACCGTCTGGCCCACAAAGGCTTCCGCGTAGTCAGGGGTACCGATCGGCTCGAGAGTTCCTGGCCCCTTGACGTCGACGAAGAACGTGCCGGTCGAGGTTGTGTCGCCGTCGGAGACGGAGAGGCGAATCTCCTTCTCGCCGAGTTCTGCGGTCTTGCTCTGGAAAGTAATGAGTCCGTCGGGCGTGAACCGCACCTGGTCACCGCTCACGGGAGCAGCGGAAACGAGCACGAGGTCGTCGCCGTCGGGGTCGATCCAGTCGGTGAGCACGTTGTACTCGGTGGTTCCGCGGGCCTCGACGGTCACGGTAGTCGTGCGCTTTTCTTTCGGGGCCGTGTTGCTGCTCGCGTTCACAACCTTGAGCGAGACGTGTGCGGTCGCTACACCTTTGCGGCCGTCATCCACCGTGTAATCGAAGGAGGCGTTGGAAATGCCCTCGGCGGGCGTGAACTGCAGGGCTCGACCACCGTCGATGAGGTCGAGCACGCCGATGCTCTTGTCGATCTCGGTCGTCTTTGTGATCGTGAGCACGTCACCATCGGGGTCGGTATCGTTTTCGAGCACCGGAAGAATTGTTGTGCGGCCCTCGCGGAGGCCCATCTGGTCGTCGTTCGCCTTTGGCGGGCGGTTGACGTCGGTGCGCTCGGCCAGGGTGTCTTCGAACGACTGCGTCGTCGACTTCTCGTCACCCTCTTCGGCTTCGTCTTCCTTCGGGGGCGTGACCTCGTCCCAGTTCTCGACGAGGCGCATGTCGTTGTCGACGAGCCAGACGTTTCCGTTTGTGAGGTTGTTGAGCGCGATGACCGACTTGTTGACACGGAACTCCACGACGGCGCCGATCGTCGGCTGCGGAATCGCGCTCGCTGCGGGCTCCTTGTCGTCGCACGAAAGCAGGTACTGCGATTTCTCGGCCCAGGCACCGTGCGCGCAACCATCAAGCCACACCGGCGAAGAAACTCCACCCGGGTCGGTGACCGGGCTTGGGATTGTGCCCTTCGCGATCTCGATGCCGCCGCCAAGACCGACACGCAGCAGGGCGTCGCCCGTCGCGACAACCACAGCGTCGTTGGCCTTGCCCGCCTGCTGGATCTTGAGACCGATGTCACCCTCGAGCGGCACACGCGTGCCGTCGTCGATGATTACCTCGTTCGAACCCGTGTCGAGGATCGCCGCCCGCTCACCCACTGCCGTCAGCTGGTGATCGCTCGAGAACTCGAGGGTCTTCTCGATCGGCTTCTGGCCGGATCGAACCGTGTAAAGAATCTGATCGACGGCGGATGTCGCGAAGACGGTTCCGGTCGGCGAAACCGTGACTGCCGCGCCCTTGCCCAGCTTCAGCATCGGCTCGTCGGTGGGGTTGAAGTTCAGTTGATTGGCGACGTCGATCGACCACAGGTCGCCCGAGCTCTGCGAGAGGATCGCGAGGGTTGTTCCTCCGAGTACGACCTTTGAGCCCTGCGGGATGTCGACGCTCTCGACGAGTCGCGTGAATGCCGGGTCGATGCGCTGCAGCGTGCCGCTCACCGAGTCGACCATAAAGACGTCTGTGCCGTTTTGCACAACATCGAACTCGGGGCTCACTGCCGTGACGGCGCCGTTGAGCTCTTCGATCTGGCGGTTGAGGCGACCCGCGAGGTATTCCTCGCCGTTGGTCACCCAGACGTCGCGCGGGGTGAGGTCAACATCGGTGACCGGGAAGCCCTCATGAAGGATGGCGAGGGTTGTCGGCACCGCTACAACAACAAGAATGGCCGTCGTAGATGCGATGACCTTGCGGCTACGCACCCACCATTTCGATACCGCCACTGATTTACGCTCCGATTTGTCGTGTAACCCCCACGGGGGCGCCGTGCTCAGCCACCGTAACATGACCATTTCTCTTCAGCGAATGGGGACTACTCCCCATGCGCTTCGTCAAGCAACGCAACGTCATCAACGCTCACCAGATGGCTCGCGACCGCGTACTCGACGAGCCGCGAACGACGATTCGTCGCGAGTTTGCCCTTGCCTCCTCGCAACCCCTGCACGCCGATCTTGTCGAGCTTGTCGCAGACGTTGTCGAGTTTGCGGTTGAACGTTGTCATCGCCCAGCCCAGTCGTTTCGCCGCCTCGGCGGACGACGGGATCGACCCACGACCGGGAACACTGTGCATAAGCACCTGCTCGGCAAGGGCGACGATGAGCAACCGCTGGCTTGAGGTGAGCGTTACGGGCATCACCGTTGTCGAGCCCGCGTTTGTTGTCGCGCTGGACGTTGTGTCGTAGTAGTCCTCTTGCGCGTGGATCGTGAAGTCGTAGGTCGTTGACCCGGCAGAAAACATCACGTGCATTTTTGGAAAAACTATCGGCAGCTTGGCCCCCGGCGCGAGCCAGGCCTGCACGCTGCCCGTTGCGTCCGAAACCGTTGCAGACAGCAGAGTGCCGACATTCGCGAGCCACCACAGGCCAAAGTCCTGATAGATGCGCAGAAAGACCCGGTGCAGATAGGGGTTCTCATCGATCGTTAGATCTGCTTCGCGCCCGATCGAGAAGTCGTTCGGATCGACAATTTCGTACCACTCGCCGCAGTACTCGACCTTTATGGGGTTCATTCGTCCGAACAGATCTCTAAGGGTGCACTGAGTTGACCACCTCGGTAAGTGTAAACCTGAACGCACTGGCGCTGGCCCGCGGTCAGACCATCGATCGTGACGCTTGCCTCGGGCAACGGCTTTGCGGCGCCCGGCTGCTCCGAGCGCGCGAATCGGTACGTGTCACCGTCGACGGGTGCCGGGTTGCTCCAAGTGAAAGTCACGCTCTTACCATTCGAGGCAACTTTCGCCACACCCTCGGTTGGCTGCGGAACGACCTCTCCTCCCCCGATCGCCGAGGGGTCTTCCTCGCTCGTTGCAGGATTAGTGGGTTTCGCGTCGTCACGCACCTTGTCGCCGGCCGTCAGAACCGACGCGACAACTACGACAGCGAGCACAACAACCACGGCGGCCGAGACGATGCCGATGACAAGACCGCGCTTCGACTTCGGCGCCACAGGCTCCGCGATAACGGGAGCGATGGATGGCGCGGCAGCAGCCTGGGGCGCTGCCTCCGCCGCACGCGGCGCGCGCACAACGGTGTTCTCGGGTAGCGCGTTGTACACCGGAGGCGCAGAAGGCGCGGGCTCCACAACGGGAGGCGTGATGTAGGTGACGTTGCGCACGCGCGTCTCGTCGGCCGACGGGGCCGCAGGCACCTGCGCGTTGATCGTGGAGACCGAACGAACGCGCGTCTCGTCATCGTTGCCCGCAACCTCATCGCGTGTGACGGGAGCGATGTCGAGGTTGGGCACCTCGATGCCGGTGGGCGCGTAGCCGAGTTCGAGCTCGACGCGCTGCAGCGCACGAGCGAAGTCGACCGCCGTCGCGAAGCGGTCGTCGCGCTTTGTGGCCATGCCCTTGCGCAGAACGGCGAGCAGCGACCCCGGCAGGTCGGTGCGTGTCATGGGCGTCACGGCGCCGCGCTCGATGCGGCCGACGAGGTCGAGGGTTCCGTTGGAGCGGCCCTTGATCTCGAACGGGGTCTGTCCCGCGAGAAGTGTGTAGATGGTTGCGGCGAGCGAGAACACGTCGGAGCGCACGTCGGGCTCCGGGTCGTCTTCGAACATCTCGGCCGGCGACCACGGAATGCTCATACCGACCGACTGGCTCTCGGTCGTGCCTGCGGTGCCCGTTTCGGTTACCGGTCCCCCGCTCATCGTGTGGGTGGGCAGGTCGTCATCCAGCGTCGATGAGATACCGAAGTCGGTGAGGGCGGGCCAGCCGTAGTCGTTTGTAAGAACGTTTGCGGGCTTGATGTCGCGGTGCAGAATTCCGACGGAGTGCGCGGTGGCGATGGCACTCGACAAGCGAACTCCGGTGCGTACGGCGTCGGCCACCGAGAAGACCTCGCGCTTGTACCGGTCGCCGAGGCTCGCACCAGAGCAGTACTCCATAACGAGGAAGGGTCGGCCGTCTTCGGCAACTCCCGCGTTGTAGATCGTGACGATGTACGGGTGCGCCGAGAGCTGCGCCATAAGGTTCGCTTCGGCGATAAACGAGGCGTGCGAGGAGTCGTTGAGCTCGTCGATGAGCAGCACCTTGACGGCGACCTTGCGCTTCGGCAACTGCTGCTCGTAGAGGAAGACGTCGGCAAACCCACCCGTGCCGAGCAGGCGCACGTAGTCGTAGCCGGGAAGTTCGGGGGGCTGCGAGGGAGCGCGGCGCATCAGGATTCCTTAACGGTGAGGGTGAGTCCGCCACCGAGGTCGACGATGGTGTCGACGAGCACGGAGGTGGGCTCTCCCGCGCGCAGCAACTGGGGCGGACGCCCCGGCAGGATCACGGTCGTGCCATTGCGCGAGTGCAGGTCTGTGACAACAACCGTGTCACCTTCGACAGAGAACTGAACGTGGTTGCGCGAGATGTCGTCGTTGCCGGTGAGTGTGACAAGCCGCGGAATCTGGCCGCCCGACACCTTGCTCACACTCGGCGCCCGGCCGACGATGACCGACTGCACAAGTGGCTCACTGCCTCCGCCGGAGATCTCGAGACTGTAGCTCGGGCCGGCAGCGACGGCCTGCGCGGCGTTGTCCTGAGTGGCGCTGGGCTGCGCATCGGCCGGCACACCCTGTCGCGCCTTCTTGCGAGCCTCGCGGAGGGCCGCAAAGTCGGAACCCATCATCGTCATTCCGTCGTGGTCACCGGTCGCTGCCGCCGTCGCGGCGGGTGTCGCGGGTGCGGCGTGCTCGTCTTCTTCTTCGGGGCGCACGGCGGCGTCCTCGATCGAGCGCACCATCGTCTCCTCGAAGAGGCTGTCGTAGCCGAAAGCCTCGGGCTCCGCGATTGTCGGCACCTCGCCTATGCGCGCGGGCTCGTCGTCCGGGTCGGGAGCCGACGCCATGGTGAACTCGGCGATTGTGCTGTCTTCGATGGTCTCTGCGCGCGGCGCGATGATCGGCGCGGCGGGCGGCGCGACAAGTGCGGGAGCCGCAACCGGGGTTTCGATGGGCGGCTGCACTGCCGGTGCCTCCGCGGCGGGCGGCTGCACTGCTGGTGCCTGCGTTGCCGCCACCTTTGCTGCGGGCGTCTTCGCGAGGGGCACACCGAGAATGGGCTGCGCCGTCGAGGGCTGTGCCGTTGCAGGCTGCGCAGTTGTGGGCTGTGCGGTCGCAGACACGGGCGGCGTTGCAGCGCCGACACCCGTGACCGCGACGCGGTCCACCCAGGCAACGCCGCGCTCGAGGGGAAGCGTTGCGAGAGCCGCGACATCCACCCCCAGTTTGAGATCGATGGATGCGACGGACTCGAGCCTGCGCTCGGCCCACGTCGTCGCCGATCGTCCGTCAACCTCGACGGTCTCGCCGTTGATACCGGCGGTGACGAGTGCCGCACCGCGCACGATGCAGGTGAGAGTCGCTGAGGCCGTGGCGAGTTCGCCCGACCATTCGACGAGGGCAAACTCGGGGGTCGACGACAGCCCGTTGCGCGTGAGCTCGTCGAGAATGCCCTGCGTCGACGTCTCAGACGAGATCAGCGACCAGATGCGCTCCACCTCGGCCGGCTCGTCTTTGGCAGCGACGACGAGCACGCGACCGTCGGCGGCATCGTGTGCCGAGGCAGCGAGCAGCCAGTGTCCGCTCGAGGCGGAGTGGTAGCGAAGCATTGTTGTGGGGCTCCTAGCTCCTGGGCATTGTGTCTTCAAGATACGCGTTGGCGCGGCGAGCGCGGCCAGTCGTGTCTTCGTCGGGGAGGCTGTTTGTCGATGCTAGCGACTCAACAAAGACAGCGGTGATGTTGTCTTTGCCGCCGGCGGCAAGCGCGGCACTCACAAGCGCCTGTGCGACGCTCGTTGCCGACAGCGCCGAGTTGTGCTCGGCGAGCAGTGAGGCAATCTGCGGGTCGCTGAGCTCTTTGGTAAGTCCGTCGGAGCAGAGCAGAAACGACTGGTTTCCGCTGACCGGCAGCAGCCAGATGTCGGCGTCGACAGCGTCGAAGGCGCCGATCGCGCGTGTGACGATGTTGCGCTCGGGGTGGATCGCCGCCTCGGCCTGGGTAATGAGCCCGGCCTCGACGAGTTCCTGCACCGCGGAGTGATCGACGCTCAGCTGGCTGAGTTCGCGGCCGTCCCACGCGTAGATGCGCGAGTCGCCGATGTTGAAAGCCATCCAGTGCAGGCTCGCACCCTCGTAGGCCTCGACGAGTGCGATGCCCGAGAGCGTTGTGCCGGAGATCGACTGGGCCTCGGGGCCAGACAGCGCGCGCACTGCGGCGTTTGAGGCCTGGATCGCGTCAAGCACGGCGTCGGTGGTGGCCGCAACGGGCTCGGAGAAAGTTTCGGCGAAGGTCGCGCACACGGTCTGGCTGGCCTTGTCGCCCGCGCGGTGACCGCCCATTCCATCGGCGACGAGGTAGATCGGGGTCGCGGCGAGAAAGCTGTCTTCGTTGACCTTGCGCACAGTGCCGATGTCGGTTGCTGAGCTCACGGTGAGGTCGACGACCGCGCTCGAGGTGGACATTGTCGAGGTGAATTCCACGTTCGCCCCCTCCGCTTCGCGATTCAGTTGGTCTAAAGTACCAACTTTAGGCGCGACTACCGCCTCGACGGGGCCGCGGGGTATGGGTAGAGGTACCCATGGCTGTCGCCCTCAGAAGACGCGTTTGACCATGTCTGTCGTGTAGCCGTACTGCCCATGGCCGTACCAGCGGGTCGCAAACCACATCCCGTCGCGGAAGAAATGCGACTCCCCGTAGAGCCGGTTTGACCCGTCACGCCCCTCGACAATGAACCGGGAGCCCCCGTTTTCGCGCAACCGGGTCATGCCCATCGCGCGTACACGATCGACGGCGGCGTCATAGACCCGGGGCTGCGCCGAGATGACGACGGTGAGGATGCCTGCTGCCGAAGCACCCTCGCCACCACTCCAGCGACACTCCAGGTGGGTCGAGTCGGCGAACAGCGCGCCGAGGGTGTCATCGGTGGATCCGGCCACCGGCGCACCGGCCGCAGCGCTGCCGGTTTCGAGCCGCAACCCGGCCGCGCGCAGTGACGAGATCATCGACGCGCTGTACAGCTCCCGGCACGTTGCGGGCAGCCGGGTATCGGGTCGGGGGGTTGGGGTCGGGTCGGGCATTCGCGTGGCGGTGCGGCTGGGTTCCGGGCCGGCACCGGGCGTGACGTCGGCGACGCTCATCTGGTCGCTGCGGAACTCGAGGATACTCAGGGCTCCCCATACCGCAGCGGCCTCGACGGTCAGGGCAGCGACGAGGGAGATCGCCCACGCCGCGGCCGTCTCCCGCGCACCCGGACGATCGTGTTGCGGAGGTGTGATCGTCATGATCCCGGCCCGCCGTCGAGCGGCCACAGGGTCGCGCCGAACAACATGATGAACCCGAGGGCGATGGCGCCGAAGAACAGGGTCACCGGTCCCGGGTACCGGTAGTAGAGGCCGCCGGTGCGCCCGAGCAATCGGCGGCGGCGGGATTCGTGCTCGGAATTCTCGAACTCGGTGAGCCACTCAAAAAGATCCGGTTGCTGGGTCACAGTCTTCACCCCTCGTTTGCGACAGCAGCATCGAAACAACGAGTCGGTGGCTCTCAGCGACGCCACCCGAGAACCTCGGCTTGACGACAATTGTCGGTGACGACGCCGAAGCACTCAAGGGTCAGCCTTTTCTACACGGCTGATACACGGGTCGTGCCCACCTCAGTCGATTGAAACCGCCCGGGCCTCGGAGGCGATCCGGCGGCTTTCGAGACGCAACTCGAGTTCGCTCATGATCATTGCCGCGAGGTCTTCGAGACTCTGCAGCTCTGACGGCGTCACCTCGCGCGGCTCGAAGTCGAGAACGCAGATGGTGCCGAGCGAATGACCGTCGCGCGTGCGCAGCGGAACTCCGGCGTAGAACTGCAACCCGAAATCGCTCGCGACGAGAGGGTTGGTGAGCGTTCGGGGGTCGGTGCGCGCGTCGGTGACAACCCACGGCTTGTCGTTGAGGATCGCCGAAGCGCACAGCCCGGGTTCACGCGGGATCTCCTCGACGGCGAGACCGTAGTGCGACTTGAACCAGATGCGATCGTGGTCGACGACGCTCACTATTGCGACAGGCACATTGAAGATGCGCGCTGCGAGGGCTGTGATGCGGTCGAACAGTCCGTCGCTCGGAGTGTCGAGAAGGTCGTAGCGGCGCACGGCTTCCATGCGCGCGGACTCGTCGACGGGGATGATCGACGCGTCGGCGCGGTGCTTGCCGAGCTCCTCGACGATGATGTGCCGCAGCGCGAGAATCACATCGCGCATGGGCGGCCTGTCCACCGGGATACGTGTGGTCATCGCTGAGATGAGGTCGCGCCAGTCGGCCGGAAGGTCAGCCGGCACCTTGGGGTCAAGTTCGAGGCGCGCGGCGATCGACTCCTTGAGCGGGCCGGGAAAGGCGAGGGTTCCGGTGAGCGACTCGAGCAGCACAAGGCCGAGCGAATAGACGTCGCTCGCCGGCGTGAGTACGGCGCCGCGCGCCTGCTCCGGGCTGAGGTAGGCGGCGGTGCCCACCGTCTTGCCGTCGACGGGCGCGGGCTGCACGTCGCCGAACGCGGCGATACCGAAGTCGGTGAGCTTCGCGCGCGGACGCACCTCGTCGCTGTCGCCGTAGTCAACGAGCAGGATGTTGCCCGGCTTGACGTCGCGATGGATGATGCCGCGCTGGTGCACGTACTCGAGACCCTCGGCAATATCGAAGCCGATGTAGCCGACGGCGCGCGAACTGAGCGGGCCGTCGCGCAGCGCGTCAGCGAGGTTGCGGCTCTCGACGAGTTCCATCACCAGGAAGATGTGCGGGTCCTCGGGGCTGGACTGATCGACGCCCGCATCGAGGAGCGTGACGAGCCCGTGATGGCTGAGCCCGGCGAGCACCTTGAGCTCCTGCTTGCCGACATCGATCTGCTCAGGAGTTGCCGCCTGGAAGATCTTCACCGCGACATCCCGGTCAAGAAATTCGTCGCGCGCCCGGTACACGGAGGCCATTCCGCCCCTCGCGATGAGGTCGGTCGGTCGGTACCGGCCGCGTAGCAGGACGCTACCGGGGCCGCTAGTCGGCAGATTCACTATGAGTCTCCTTGCGGTCTCCATAAGTTTCGCTGAGGCTAAAGGTGAAAAGCAATCCGGATCGAGGGCTTGACGTAAAGCACTTCTACAGGCGATAGACCCATAAAATCGCGGAGTGAGCGAAATCCCTTCCCCTTCCCCCCGCCAGTTTCGTGACCAGTCCCCGTGGGTGTCGGGGGTCGGATACCTGATCTTCTTTAGCCGCTGGCTTCAGGCGCCCCTGTATCTGGGGCTCATCGTCGCGCAGTTGATCTACCTGTGGGTCTTCGCCCAGGAGCTGTGGCACCTCGGCGACGAAGTCATCAACCACGGCGAGAAGGTGACCGAGGCAAGCGTGATGCTCGCCGTGCTTGGCCTCATCGACGTTGTGATGATCGCAAACCTGCTCATCATGGTCGTCATCGGCGGCTACGAGACTTTTGTGTCGAAGATCCGCATCGACGGACACCCCGACCAGCCCGAGTGGCTCTCACACGTCAACGCAAACGTGCTCAAGGTCAAGCTCGCAATGGCAATCATCGGCATTTCGTCGATCCACCTGCTCAAGACCTTTATCGAGGTCGGCGACCTCGGTGCGACCAACTCGGAGAACGTCACGGGCGAGAGCTACACCTGGGACGGCGTTATGTGGCAGGTCGTCATCCACATGGTCTTCATCTTCTCGGCGATCGCCCTCGCGTGGATCGACCGCATGAGCCAGTCAATTCCCCACGCGGCCAAGGCGCAGTCCACCGAAGCGGTGACCGCTCACTAAACCGGTCGGTTGATGGTGCGAATGGATGTCGCTTTCTAGCCTTTTAGGCATGGAAACTTCAGACATTCGCACCCTTGCCCGTCGTCGGCTCCAGGCCCAGGCGTACTTCAGGAACTACCTGCTCGTGTTCGCCGGCGTGACGCTCGTCGTTCTCGCCATCTGGTTCTTCGCCAATCCCGGCGGCTACTTCTGGCCCGCATGGGTCATATTCGGAATGACTATCGGCGCCGCGTTCAAGGCGCTCGCCGCCTACGGCCCGCGCGGTCGCGGTGTGAGCGAGTCCGCTGTTGACGACGAGGTGCGGCGCTACGGGGGCAAGTAGCGCCGCGGTTGCGCGCTACTACGTCTCACGCGCGCTACGGCGTACTGGCGCGCGTGGTACGCCGTAGCGCGCTCAGACCGGGCTGCCCCGGTTCCAGCCGGGCTCCTGCAGCAGCAGGTCGTCGTGCTCGTGGCGACGACACTCCTCCGCGAACGCGAGCGCGAGCGCGGGGTCGGCCAACAGCAGCGCGTAGTGCTCGGCGGCGACTTCGAAGTACTCCTCGTAGTCGACAACCCGAGTGCTGACCGGGATCGACAGGTAGCGCCGCCCCGACAACTCATCGGCCCCGAGGGAGTAGCGGTTCTCGCGGGAGAAGTACTCGTCGCGCGCCTTGATCCTCATTGCTGCTCCCGGTGGTCGGCCTAGGAGAATCGTACTTCCGCGAGTCAGTCGCGCAGCGCCTTCAGCAGGGCAGCCACGTTCTCGACCGAACCAGCCGAGATCTCGTCGCGGCGGGAATTGACCGACTCGACGAGGTATCGCTCAAGCTCGGCCTGCGCGACCGCCGTCGGCGACGACGTTGCGGGCGCGAGCGCTGCCCGCTGCTCTGCGAGGGCGACCTGCTGCTTGAGCCGTTCGAGTTCGGCGTAGTCCCCCGCTGTCAGGTCTTGCGCGTCGTTCTTGAGTTCGGCCGCGCGGGTGTCGTACGCGCGAGTGAGGTCGTCCAGTCGTTCCTTGGCGGCCCGATCGGCGAGCTCGGCGCTTGTGCCCGCTATCGACTTGACCGTGGTGAGGGCATCGGAGAAGGTCTGCGGCGCTGTGCCCAAAGCGGTGGTGATGGATGCAGCGGACGAGGTTGCGCCCACCGTGAGTTTCGACGCCGTGCCATCTGCCGCGAAGTCGATCGCAGCCTTGCGCTTCGCCCACCACGAGCGGCGGAACTTCACAAACCGCAGCTTGCTCTGCAGATCGACGACCCAGCTAATACCCTGGCTGACCCGCTCCACCTTTGGGTCGGACTTGCCGTCCGGCTGCGGCTTGACCGACCGCCAGAGCGTCCACTCCATCTTCCGGGGAACGCGGTGGAACACCCCCTCCGCGGTCGCGTAGGCCCCGGTTGCATCTGTTCCCTTCAGCGCGAACTCCGCGGCTTCAGGTGTCGCGGTGACCACGAGGCCGGTCTCGTCCCAGAGCGCCTTCGCGCTGCCGAGTTCGTCGATCACCACGCTCCCATTGTCGATCGCCGCAGGCTTAGGCAAGAGGTCGAAGGCTAGGCTTCGGGTTCCGGTGGAACGGGTCGTTTTTGTTGACAGCGCAATGAGCGAATCGCGTGCGGCTACGACCAGTCCAAGCTCTGACTCCTCGCTGGCGCGAAGCGCTTTGAGGAGTGCGATCCGGCGGAGGGCGACGCGAAGGTCCGCTGTGCCAAGGGCGTCCTGCGCCACCTTCTCGATCTCGGCGGTCGCTGCCTTGATCTGCGACCGTAACGTGGCAATTCGGGTGTCGAGTTCGGCCGTGTCGGGGCCGATTCGCTTCGCCTTCGGCGGGGATTCGACTCTGTGGGCGACCGCTTTACGCGGGGCGGTGAGCGTCACCCCCGCGACCGTTGCGGCGAGCTTGACCCCGGCCGCAACGAGTTCGCCGAGTCGACCCGTCGATTCCGCGGTGACCGACGACAACCGAAGCTCGGGCAGCAGGGTGAGCGTCGCGTCAACATCGTTGATCCAGCCCGTGACAATGCGGGCGCACTGCGGATACCGCGTGTCGCCCTCGGTAACAACGCTCACGTCGGCGGTGATGACCGTCTCGGTCTTGGATGTCTCTGGGGTCCCGCCGTCAACCGTTGTGACTGTCGTCACGATGTCGAACTGCACTGCGGTGACCGGGAGGAGATAGTCGATTTCGTAGCTGGTGCTCACGGGGCGTCCTCAAGTCAGAGGCTGAACGTATCTGGACGGAGCTGCCAGCGTTCAGCCTCACTAGTTACCTGAGGTGGCACCGACCATACGGCACAGCAGCACCGAGCGGAAGACCCGATGGCGGATCGTGCGCGGGCGAGGTCCGCGACATCCATTCTGGAAAGCGTGCGCGCTATCGCGGCTCATGCGCGCCACGGCGAGATAGCGCGCAAGGGACGCAGTAGCGCGCACCGGGGGAAGCCGCCCGGGCAAGCAAAAAGCCCGCCGGAACCTAAGTTCCTGCGGGCTTTTTTGTGTTGGTGACCCCAACGGGATTCGAACCCGTGTTACCGGCGTGAGAGGCCAGCGTACTAGGCCGCTATACGATGGGGCCGTCACGACAACTAGACGAGTATGCCATACGTTCGGGCCGTCTGACAAAACGGGGCACTCGAACGGGGCGCAGAGCTTTCTTCACATCGTCGATACGATGGAGCCAACAGCCCGTTACACCCCCACGCACCAGCACGAATGAGGAACCATGAAGACAGTCCTGCGCCCGATCGCTGCAACAGCGGCCCTCGTAACGCTCGCCGGCATCCTCACCGGCTGCTCGCTCTTCGGGGGCATTGCACGTGACTCCTCCGGCCAGGTCACCGAGGACGCGGAGATCAAGTCGACCGAGCTCCTCACCGGCGACTGCTTCACCTACATCGGCGACGGCAGCGAGCTGAGCAAGGTCACAATTAACCCGTGCACTGCCGAGCACAGCTTCAAGGTGCTCGCGACGGGAAGCCTCACAACGACTCAGGTCGACGAGGCCGGCGGCCTGCAGAACGCGGTGTCGTCCGCCTGCTCCGAGATTTTCACAACGTTCAAGGCGTCGCTCGGCGACGGGCTCAAGACCGAGCAGTCGTTCCTTGTGAGCAACGAGACCGTGGACGGGGTCGAGGTCACCTCGTACTCGTGCGTCGCGATCGACCCGAAGTCCGACGCTGCAGTGTCGGGCATCGCCCCCGAAGAGGGCGAAACGACCGACTAGGGCGCCGCTACCTGCGGCTTCGGCGCGAGCACCCGAAGAGCGTTCGGCACTACCTCGATGTGGATCGGCAGCGTGCCGACGCGCTCTCCATCAGCGTAGGCCGCGACATCCACCGCATCGATTGTTATCTTCTTGGCTCGGTAAATCTTCACGCGCGGGTCGCTCACGTGCTCGCCGCGGAACACACTCGGGAACACCCGCAGAAACGCGATGCGCGACAGCGGCTGCACAACAAGCACGTCGAGTAGCCCGTCGTCAACGAGTGCGTCGGGGGTGACCTTCATACCACCGCCGATCGAGACGTTGTTGCCGACGGAGATGAGCGCGGCTTCCGTCACCGTCTCGACGCCATCGAGCACAATGCGGTACTGAATCGGCTTGAGTTTGATCAGCTCGATCCCGAGGGCGACGAGGTAGCGGCTCGCACCCTTCGGGCGGGTCATGGTGTTGGCGCGCTCGTTGACAATCGCGTCGAAACCGGCGGAGAGCACACACGCGAACCAGGTCTGCTTTGGGTCGCCGAAGTCGTCTGTCGAGTTGATGAGTGCGGCGTCGATGACGCGCGGCGGCAGGTCGAGAGCTGCAACGAGCGCCTCAATCGCGGCCTCGGTGTTGTCGTGCGGAATGCCGAGTCCGCGGGCCATATCGTTGCCCGTTCCGCTCGGCACAATACCGAGAGGCACCTTGGTTTTCGCGACCAGGTTTGTGCCGAGGTTGACCATCCCGTCGCCGCCCACAACAACAAAAGCATCGGGCTTGGATGCGACGGCCTTCCGCCCGGAAGCGACAAGCTGCTCGAAGTCCGGCTCTTGCAGGCTTGTGACGTCGTGCCCAAGAGCGCGCAGGGTTGCGACTACGGCGGGTCCGAAACTGCGACCCTTGCCGAACGATGCGGTGGGGTTGATCGCAACAACGATTCGGAGCGGCTTCTTCGCGGGCATCTGGCTATTATGGCGTCTGCTGCAGCTCGCGTGCCCGCCCCAATACGGGCCGCGTGCGCTCTACTACGTCACATGCGCGCTAGGTCGCCGTAGCGCGCACGTGACACAGTAGCGCGTACGCTTACAGCTTGAGCCGCCGCAACAGCTGCGCGTTCAGCGCAACCACGATCGTCGAGACCGACATAAAGATCGCGCCGAGCGCGGGTGACAAAGTCACGCCGGCCCAGATGAGCACACCGGCCGCGAGCGGGATTCCGATGACGTTGTACCCGGTTGCCCAGAACAGGTTCTGCTTCATCTTGCGGTAGGTCGCCCGGCTGAGCGTGAGCGCGGCCAGCACTCCACGCGGGTCGCTCGAGGCCAGCACGATGCCTGCAGATTCGATCGCGACATCCGTTCCGGCACCGATCGCGATGCCCACATCGGCCTGAGCGAGAGCCGGAGCGTCATTCACCCCGTCACCGACCATCGCAACCCGTGCGCCATCTTTCTGCAGGCGCGTCACAACGTCGGCCTTCTGCCCGGGCAGCACCTCGGCGAACACCTCGGTGATGCCGAGCTGGCCGGCCACCCAGTTGCCGACCGCGTGCGAGTCGCCGGTGAGCATCGCTACGCGAATCCCCCGCTTCTGCAGGGCGGTGACCGCCTCGGCGGATTCAGCCCGAATCAGATCGGCGAGCGCAATCGAGCCAAGAACGGCGCCAGCTTCGAGCACAAAGACAACCGTCTTTCCCTGTCCGGTTGCCTCGCGCGTCGCGTGCACGAGCTCGGCACCGACCTGCAGCCCGCGCTCGTTGACGAGGCGCTGGCTCGCGACAGTGATGACCCGACCCGCGAGGTTCGCTTCGGCCCCGCGACCGGCGAGGTTGATGAACTTGGCGCTGCGCGTGAGCTTCAGCCCGCGCGCTTTCGCCTCGGCGACGATGGCCCGCGCGATGGGGTGCTCAGACTTTGATTCGATGGATGCCGCGAGCTGAAGTATCTCGTTTGCGTCGAGTGCCCCCACCGGCGTAATCGCTGCGACGCCCTGCTTTCCCTCGGTGAGCGTTCCGGTCTTGTCGAACAGCACAACCTGAATCGTGCGGGCGTCTTCGAGCGCCGCCCGACTGCGGATGAGCAGGCCGTTCTTCGCGCCGATGGCCGTCGACAGTTGCGCGACGAGCGGGATGGCGAGTCCGAGAGCGTGCGGGCACGCGATGATGAGCACAGTGACGACTCGCTCGATGACGAAGGCCGGGTCGTCGGGGCTGATGAGCGCCCACGCGATGAGCGTCAGAATCGCGGCACCGAGGGCCACGTAGAAGAGCAGCGCTGCAGCGCGGTCTGCGAGCACCTGTGCGCCCGACTTCGACGCCTGGGCATCTGCGACGAGCTTCATCACACCCGCGATCGCAGTATCGGCTCCGACCTTTGTGACGCGCACCGTGAGCGAACCGGAACCGTTGAGGCTGCCGGCGATGACCGCGTCGCCCACGTGTTTGCCCACCGTCGTCGACTCCCCGGTGAGGAGAGCCTCGTTGACCTCGGACTCGCCGTCGACCACTTCGCCGTCAACGGGAACCGCGGCGCCCGGGCGTACGAGCACAACGTCGCCAACGGTGAGGGACGCGACATCCACCCGCATCTCATGGTCGCCATGCAGCTGGTCGGCTTCGTCGGGAATGAGTTTTGCGAGTTCGCCGAGCGCGTTCAGGGCGCCCATGATGGCGCTCATCTCGATCCAGTGGCCGAGAAGCATGATGGTGATGAGGGTTGCGAGCTCCCACCAGAAATCCATACCCGGGAACCCGAGCGTGACAGCGGCGCTGTAGCCGAACGCCACAACGATCGCGAGCGAGATGAGCAGCATCATGCCGGGCTGCTTCGCGCGGATCTCCTGGATGCCGCCCTTGAGAAAGACGAGTCCGCCGTAGAAGAAGAGGATGACGCCGAAGAGCGCCGGGATGTACTCGCTGAACGGGAAGCGCGGTCCGTCGAGACCGAGGATGTCTTGCAGTCCGTGCGAGAACACGAGCGTCGGGATCGTCAGCACGAGGCTCAGCCAGAACTTGCGCTTGAACTGCGCGGGGTCGTGGCCCTCGTGGTTGTGGTGAGAGTGGTCGCCGTGGCCTTCGTGGGCGCCATGGGAGCCGTGCTCATGGTGCGCGTGCTCGTGGTGCTCCGCGGCCGGGGTCTCGACAGGCTCGACCAGCGAGGAGGTGTGATCGTGTGACATTGCTTACTCTCCGCGGTTGTTGTTGAGTTCGTAGACCTTGAGCAGCTCATCGATCGCGTGCTCCTGCTGCTCCCCGCCCTCGGCGAACATTTCGCTCACGTGGGTGCGGAGGTGGTTCTCGACGAGCAGCTTGTTGAGACTGCGGAGCGACTTCTGAATGGAGAGGGACTGCGTAATGATGTCCATGCAGTATTCCTCGCTCTCGATCATCTTCTCGAGGCCTCGCATCTGGCCCTCGAGTATGCGAGAGCGGTGCAGCGCGCGCTTTTTGATGTCTGCGATCATGGATCCGAGCATACCCCCCGGGGGTATAACCCGCTAGAGAGTCAACACGTACTGCCGGCACTCGTGTACCCGCGCGAAGCGAGAGCGCATCTCCGCCTCGCGCTCGAGGGGCGCGTGCATAAACGATGCGATGGGCAGCGAGAGCCCGTCGGGAGTCACGAAGCCAGCGTGCTCGCCGTCGGACGCGTACACGTGCAGGTAGCGGTAGGCAATGGAGAACCGCTTCGCGTACCAGGCGTTTGCCGCGACATCCTCCCGCGTCCACGCGTCGAGCGTGCGCACCGTTTCGGGCAGTCGAGCGATCGCGGCATCGAGTAGTGCAGTGGCGAGTCCCCCGCGCTGGGCTCGAGGATGTACCGCGATCGTGTCGATCGTCGCGGCGTCACCGAGAAGCTCGACATCGATGACGCCAACGATGTCGTCGCCGTCGATGGCCACTAGTTCAATCGAGTCCGGCTGCAGCACGGTCTTCGATCGCTTGACGTCATCGAAGTACGAGCTCTCGAAGAAGCTTAGGAGGCGGCATTCGAGCCAGCCCGGTTCGTCGGCGGCCGTGTAGGCACGAATCTCAAGCATGAAGGTTCCTTTGCAGTTGGTGGTCACGAAAGTCAGCCGATTGCTACTTTTGGCGCGACATCACAGGAACATGACCACAGCATATCCAGAGGCATAGGCTCAGATCATGCAACTTGTGAAGCGCGAACACGCCTGCCTCGTCCTTACGCAATCCGGAGACACCCTCGTGGTCGATCCGGGAAGTTTCACCCTCCCCCTCGACGACCTGCGCGGCGTCGTGGCAATCGTCATCACGCACGAGCACCCCGACCACTGGACCCCCGAGCATCTCGACCGCATTCTGGAGATGAACCCCGACGCGCAGATCTTCGGTCCTGCTGGGGTCGCGGCCGCGGCATCCACTCATAAAATCACTGTCGTTGCCGACGGCGACACGGCGACCGCGGGTGCGTTCTCCCTCGCGTTCTACGGCAGCAAGCACGCGGTCATTCACTCGTCGATCCCGGTGATCGACAACGTCGGTGTGCTTATCAACGACACACTCTGGTACGGCGGCGACTCGTTCACCATCCCGCCGGTGCCGGTCGACACTGTCGCAGTGCCCGCCGGGGCGCCGTGGCTGAAGATCTCGGAGGCGATGGACTACCTGGCCGAGATCGCGCCCAAGCGCAGCTTCCCAACGCACGAAATGGTGCTCTCGGTCGCCGGTAAGAGCATGTCGAACGCCCGCTTCGGCGAGATCGCGAAGGCGACCGGCGGGGAGTACTTCCCGCTCGAGCCCGGCGACTCGCTCGACCTCTAGACATTGGTTACACGCAGGCGTTGGATGTCGCGCCCGGCACCTCAACGTCACGGGCAACTTGACGGCCTGACCCTCCCCTCGCTCGCGGCCATCGGTATTGCGACGGCGGCCAGCCTGTGGGCCTGGTTCGGGTTTGTGCGCACCGAGCCGCAGGACTTCAGCTGGTTTATGGCGATCAGTTTCGTCGCGCACGCGGCGAACGGGCTCGCGCAGCTGCTCATCGCGCTGCACCCGCGAACCCCTCAGCTGAAGTGGCAGGGGTATCGGGTCGCGAGCTTCGTGCCGGCCCTCGGCGCGATGGCACTCACTCTCGTCGGCTGGATCGTGACGGCGCCGCCCGGGCTCCCGGTTGACGGAAACGGTGGCGCAGACAACGTCTACGGCCTCATCGGCATCAGTTTTCTCGTGCTCGTGTTGGCGACCGTCGTCGGTGCCGGACTCGGCGGCTGCTTCATCGTGCTGCCGATCTGGCTGATCACTCGGGCGATCCGCCGCAAGCAGGGTGAGCCAACGAACGAGATCACTCGCGATCTTGCGGTACTCACGCGCACCCAGCTCTGGACCGGCGGCGTGCTCATCCTCGCGATCGTTGCCTTCGGATTTTCGATGCACTTCGTCTACCCCGATGCGCCAGGCCGGCGCATCGCCCGCATGCGTGCGCAGCTCGAAGCACTCGTTACGCTCACGGGCGAGCCGGCCGCGATGATCGCGGCGTTTGCGCTCATCGCGGTCATCGTGGCGCTCGTGTTTCTGCACAACCGAAAGCCGCGCACCTCGACTTCGTAGGGCGGCGAATGGATGTCGCGGCACGGGTAAGCGACGGTGGCACGTGTTGCATCCCGGGCCACCGTCCGGTGCCCGGGCAGCGACCGGCCCTACAGGTCGAGCAGCCCGTTCCGACCCGCGTCGCCGTAGTGCGTGGCGAGGAACGTTCCGCCAGCATCCTCGAGCGCGAGCACCTCGGTGCGGCGGTCCGGCCAGCTCACGAAGTAGCTGAACTGGCCGAGCTCGATGTCGAGGATCGCCTCGCCCGCCGACCGCGGTGACCACTCCTCGTCGGGATTGACGAGGTGGCTCACATACCCGTGGCTGGTGACGACGGTCGCCGTCACCAACCGCTTGTTTGTGCTCATTCTGCGGTGCGTGCAGCGCGAGGCACCAGCGCCCGAATGCTCCAGCCGAAGAGCCCGAGCATAAGGCCAACGCCCGCGGCGAACAGCGCGACGCCGTAGGAGACAACCGACGTGAACAGCGACGCGCGCAGGAACGACGCGTTCATCACTGTCGCGCGAATCGGGTCATCCTGTTCGAGCTGCGCGTAGGTGAGGCCGCCGCTCGCTTCGAGCGCGTGGTGGTTGATGATGTCGGCCTGGGCGAACGCGGCGACGGGATTGTTGACCGGTGTTCCGGCGAGGTACGCCGCGTCATCGCTCACGATTATCTGTTCGGCGCTCAGCTGCGTTGTGATGGCGATCCAGACAACGATGCCCGCGACGATGAGAACGATGCCGGCGAGGATGCCGAGTCCGCCGATGCGGCGCAGGGCGACTGTGGGCAGCGCGGTGGTGGGGAGAACCTCGGTTGAAGTTGCAGCGGACATTGTGTGCCTCTCGGATTGGTTAGTCCAAGTTCAGCAGTGGCGCACCGCGAGTAGCAGGGCCGAAAGTCCCGACCTTCAGGAATTCTCGAGGTGCAGCACAACGGCCTGCGTGCGCCGCTGCAGGCCGAGCTTGCTCAGCACACTCGACACGTAGTTCTTGACGGTCTTCTCGGCGAGCGACAGCTCGAGCCCGATCTGCCGGTTCGTGAGCCCCTCGGCGATGAGCGCGACGACCGAGCGCTCCCGCTCGTTGAGCACGGCGAGCGGCGAGTTCACCGGAACCCGCGCCTGCAGCGCGCTGACGACTTGCCGAGCGAGCGCCGGTCGAATGAGCGACCCACCCGCAGCGACGGCGCGCACCGCGTCGACGAGTCCGCTCCCCCGCACGTTTTTGAGCACGTAGCCCGAGGCGCCGGCGACGACCGCCGCGGCGAGCGCCTCATCGTCGTCGTAGGCGGTGAGGATGAGACAGCGCATGTCGGGATACCGGGAGAGGATGTCGCGGCAGAGGTCGATGCCGCTCCCGTCGGGCAACCGCACGTCGAGAAGCGCGACATCCGGGCGGGTTGCGGCGATGCGCGAGCGTGCCTGCTCGACAGTTCCCGCCTCGCCAACCACTTCTATGCCACCCGCGGCGGTCAGGAGCGACGCAACCCCCTGCCGCACGATCTCGTGGTCGTCGACGAGGAACACCCGCGCCGGCTCGGTCACGCGTCGACCTCCTCGAGGGGAACAGTCCACTGCATCCGAGTTGTTCCATCGGCTGAGGCGAGCGAGAAGTTACCGCCGCGAAGGGCCGCGCGCTGGCGCAGGTTGTCGACGCCGCTCTGCCGTGAACCGGTCGAGATGCCGACACCGTTGTCGATGATCTCGACGGTCACAACGTCGTCGGCGACGCTCACTGTGAGCGACACAACAGTTGCGCTCGCGTGCTTCGCGACATTTGTGAGACCCTCGCGCACAACCGCGACGACATCGTGCGCCAGCCGGCCGGTGAGCACAAGGTCAATCGGACCGACGAAGCCCACCTGCGGCGTTGTCGCAAACGACCCGCCGAGCTCGCTCACAACGGTGACAAGCTGATCGCGGATCGCACCGGTCGGGGCTCCGGTCAGCGCAAAGATCGCAGTACGGATCTGGATTGTCGCGGCATCCAACATCGAAATTGTGCCCTCGATGCGCGGCCCGTTGTCACCCGCGGTCGAGAGCGCGACGGACTGCAGTTCGAGCCCCGCCGCAAACAGCTGCTGGATCACGTGGTCGTGCAGGTCGCGCGCGATGCGGCTGCGATCCTCGAGCAGTAAGGCGCGCTGCTGGTCGGCGCGCGCCCGGGCAAGCTCCATCGACAGGCTGCCCTGGCCAGCAAAATCTGCCGCCATGTCGAGCTCGGCGGCACTGAACGGCGCCGCGCCCGCGCGACGACTGACAAGAAGCACACCAAGAATCGTTCCGGCTGCGGCGAGCGGCACAACGAGCGTTGGTCCGAGGGCAAGCTTCGGCAGAGTGGATGTCGCGGCCGCTTCGTCGACGATACGCGGCGGGCCGCCCGCGAGCACCTCGGCCAGGATCGAGCCACTGACGTCGAGAACAGCACCCTCAACCTCGGGCGCGCGATCCCCCGTTGCGCTCGCGATGGCGACCTCGTTCGGGTCGTCGGTCGCGAGCGCGACGCATACAAGTTCGGCGTCGGCGAGGGTGAGCACGCGCGACGAGATGAGGGCCATCGAATCCGTGGTCTCGGACGACAGCAGTGACGCCGTGATCTCTGCCGACGCCGCAGACCAGGCCTGGCGCAGGGCGGTCTCGGCGTAGAGGCGTGCGTTGCCGATCGCGAAGCCAGCCGTGGCGGCGAGGGCTGTGACGAGCTGCTCGTCGTCGGCGCTGAACTCGCGCGCCTCGCTGTTTGTCAGGTAAAGGTTGCCGTACACCTCGTCGCGCACGCGTACGGGAACACCGAGGAAGGCCTCCATCGGCGGGTGCGACGCGGGGAACCCGACCGAGCGGTGGTCGGCGGAGAGGTGCGCGAGCCGGATGGCATGCGGGTCGGTGATGACCGCCCCGAGGATGCCGTGGCCCTCGGGCAAATGACCGATCTTCGCGGCGAGGTCATCGGCGATGCCCACGTGGATGAACTGTTCGAGTCCGCCGTGGGTCGCGATGACACCTAGAGCGCCGTAGTCAGCGCCGACAAGCTCGACAGCGACCTCGATGATGCGTTGCAGCACAACTGGAAGATCCAGCTGCTGCACGATCGCCTCGTTCGCCCGCAGCAGTGCGCGCAGGCGGCTCTCGGTGGTGAGCACATCGTTCGCCACCGCGACGAGTTCGCTGAGCACCCGGTCGAGCTCCGACCGGGGCGAGTCGGGAAAAGTGAGCGGGCCGTTCGGTACCACTGCGCACCTCCGCGCTCGTCTGCCGAGAGTCTATGCGTGCGCGGCAGGTCTACCCGCCGCTCGCGGACCTCCCAAATGCTCGCGGACCCCGACTTTTCGGGGTCCGCGAGCGAGAAGTGGGTCCGCGATGGCTACTTCCCGTCGACGAGCGCGACGAGCTGCGGCTTGGTGAGCGAGGAGTAGCCCGTGAGTCCGGCGGCCTTGGCGGCGGCGCGCAACTCGACGATCGTGCGCGGGTCGGCGGCGGGCGCGGCGGTCTTCGCTGCGGCCTTAGCTGGCGCGGCCTTCGGCGCAGCCTTTGCCGGTGCGGCCTTGGGTGCGGCGGCCTTAGCCGGCGCAGCCTTAGCGGGCGCAGCAACCTTCGGCGCAGCAGTTGCCTTTGCTACCGGAACCTCGGAGGCCGGCGCGACTGCCGGCGTCTCGACGGCGGCTGCGGGAGCTTCAGCCGCGACATCCACCGTCTTGGTCTTCTTTGTTGCACCAGGGTTGCGCTTCGCTGCGGCCTTCTCGAGCTTGGCGGCGAGCTTCTCTGCCGACTTGACCGCGTGCTTGCCGGCCTTTTCGGCGGCCTCGGCTGCCTTCTTGATTGCCTTCTCCGCGTTTGCGATTGCCTTGTCGGCGTTGCGCTCGAGTTTGCTCTGCCTGGCCATAGCGAGTCCTTTGTGTTCGGGGTGCTGAAGCACCATCTACGTAGATTCTCTCAGGTACGGGCTGGGCGTTCCACTCTGCGACGCGCGATGACCGCAACGATCGCTACCACAACCGCCGCCGCGAGAGCTGTCCCGACGACGAGCACGGCGCCGGCCGGGTGCACTATCGACTGACCGCTGAGCGCCTGCCACGTGAGCACGGCAAGGGTCGCGACATAGGTGACGACAGCGATTGCCACGAGTCGAAAGCGCACGCGCGCATCGCGGAGCGTCGAGAAGCGCCGGGCCAGCAGCTCGATCGCCACGATGAGCAGTGGCAGCACCTGCAGCGCATGCATCCCCACGAAGTGCGGAATGCGCAGGTCGCCCGCGACTGTGCTCCACCCGAGCAACGGAATGCCAGGCCCGCCATCGGCAACCCCGACCGCGTGCGCGCCGGCGATGCCTTGGAAACTCGCGAGCTGCTGCGCCGTCGGCGAGGTCATAAGGAAGGCGAGACCCATACCCACGACGGCGATGATCGCGCCCGCCCGGATCGCGAGGCTGCGCGCAGGGTCACCGAGGTTTGTGCGGAACAGCGCGATCGCCACGATCAGCGCAACAACCCAGACGACAACGATCGACACGGCCATAATCGACCACAGCGCACTGTGCAACGGCGTCGAAACGTTGAAGTGACTCGCGAGCCCAAACGCCGCGGCGCCCACGATGATAACCACCTCGATCACGAGTCCGGCGATGCTCACTGCACTCACGATGCGCGAGAATCTCGGACGCCCCAGCAGCTCGAGCACCCACGCTAGCGACACCGCGTAGATGCCGATCGAGAGCGCAAACTTGAGCGGCTTGAGCCACAGGTTGACTCCGCCAACCTCGCGGGCATCGACGAGCGCACCGACGATGGAAGCCACCGCCAGCAGCGCCATGCCTGCGGCTAGCCAAAGCAGCGCGCGGTTCCAGGTCAGCGGCTTCATGACTGCTGGTTTTCTGACTGATCCGGAAAGTGGATGTCGCTTGCCCGCTCTTGCGCGATCCGCCGAAGTCCGGCGAACAGGGCATCCCCGAGCACCGTTCCAACGACGACCGTCTGCACCATCTCGGCGCGACCCGATGCGGTCTCGACGACGGAGA
>Ga0247805_1000166_pt1 | contig 40934 bp, 40 predicted proteins | sample UWRJL044104R1_FD_180930 | JGI IMG/M metagenome (GOLD analysis project Ga0247805, IMG submission 180930) | Plant litter microbial communities from Arlington Agricultural Research Station in Wisconsin, United States - UWRJ-L044-104R-1 | ecosystem: Environmental > Terrestrial > Plant litter >...
CGGGAATCCGGCTCGACCGCATCCGGGCATTCCTGAAGTCGAGGTATCGGCCAATCTCGCAGATCGGCCTTCACCGGATGACGTCGCTTCAACTGGCCTCGTCAGGAGACCTTTTGGCGGCCCTCGCCGAGTCGACAACTGCGGTCGATCTCGCCGAGTTTCATCACCGGCCAAGCGACAAAATCCTGGCTCTATTGCAACGCGCCCGCATACTGAGGCGTCTGCGGCGGGTCACTCAGGCCCACGACGATGTCCAGGCCGCCGGACAGCTCTTCGATCACGCTGGGATGGAAGGGCTGCAGCATCATTTTGACGCCGCGCTCGTAAAAAAGCGCAGCGTTGTCTCGCCGACGGAATTGACTGCTGCGGAAAAACGGGTGGAGGCGCTGGTGCGCGTCGGGCTGGGCAACAGGGAGATAGCGGCCACACTCTTCGTCAGCGTGAGAACCGTGGAATCACACATTTCGGCGATCCTGCGAAAGACCGGCTCAGCGAGCCGATCCAGGCTCATTGCCGGCGAGTAGGGCGTAGTCGGATCCGTGCGCTTCTTACGCGCACTGATCACAAATCGCTCCTTAGCCCTTCGCGCAGGGCGAGCAACTTTTCGCGGTGCCAGGAGTATGCGCTGTCCGACGGCACTGTCTCGAGTCCAGCGAGAGCAACGGTGATGTCGGCCATCGCGGCGACGGCATCGCCGGCCGCGATGTTCGCCAATATACGCTGGCGCAGGGCACCAGCTGACCGGATCGGTGATGCGAATTGTGCGGCGAGCTCAACGCATAGCGTGGCCACAGCTATTGCTTTGTCGTGCCGCTCGATGGCGGAATATCTCTGAGCCATATATTCATAGGCCACGAGACGCGTCAGGTCGGCGACGAGACCGTACTTCTCTCGCGCGTCCCGGTCAGTTCGATCGAGTAGGTCCTCAAAAGCTCGAAGCGCAAGTTCGTGGCTTCGTCCATCGTTCGTCGCGCTGGTCAGTATCCACATGGCCTCGGCCGCACTATCCAGGTCGTCGGCGGAGCCAAAGTGCCCTATCGCAACACGGCTGTGTTCTGCCGCTTCATCCTCGCGATCGAGCAGAAAGTGCGTCCATGCCGCGTATGAGTTTGCCCAGCCGCGTTGCTGCGCGTCGCCGGATAGGTCGGCCGCCTCGATGGCGAGCAGCGCTGTTCGCCGCGGGAGGTCACGATCATAGGTTTCATGAACCTGGGCCCAGACAAGGTAACCGAGGTGCATAGCTTCGAGTCGTTGGTCACCAAGGGCGCGCGCCGAGACCACTGCGAGTTCGAAGAACTCTTGCCAATGGCCCCAGTCGGTCCATAGCTCTGAAAACCAGTGCAGCGCATCGGCGACGTCAACGACTACCGAGTGCTCGCCGTCGCGCGATGCCTCTTGCATGGCGGGCCACCAGTGCGGTTCCTCGAGGCGAATCCATGCCTCGGCCGCAATCGTGCTTTCGAAAGTGAGGCCGACAGTGCTGGGTGTCTCGGGCGAACGCTCCGGCTCGAACCATGAGCCGCCGCGCTCGAGACTACTGAGCAACCAGGCGCGTAGGCGGCGATGAGCCTCGGCGACACCCCTGTGCCCCGACTCCCGCTTGTGGTGTGCTGCTCCAAACAGCCGAAGCAGGTCGTGAACCCGATAGCGATTGCCACCACGCGCTTCGACGAGGCCCAGGTCGGTCAGGTCGTCGAGTCGCTCCTCAATGTCGAGCACGCGCGAGCCGTCGATCGCGGCGGCGACTCGAGCGTCGAAGGTAGGGCCGTCGATGACGGAGATCGAGCGGAACAGAGCGGCTGAAGCGCTATCCAATTCGTCGTAGCTCAAGGCGAAGGCGGCCTCGACGGCCAGGTCACCCGCCACCAGCAGCCGAAGTCGATTTTCAGCCGCGCGCAGCCTGACCAGAAATTTCGCGGTGGAGGTTGCGGGCCGACTCGCTATTCGATGACCGACGATTCGCAAGGCAAGCGGGATGTGCTCGCAGAGTCCGGCCAACTCGCGTAAATCGCCTGCCTCCGTCTGTGACTCGGGAATCAGCCGGCCGAGCATCAGCACTGCGTCCTCTTCGCCGAGTGGGCCAAGGCTTACTCGGCGAACGCCCTCCAGCCCGGCCAAACTGCGCCTCGACGTCACGACAACTCGACTCCGCGGGTCGAGCGTCATAACGGGACGAACCTGCGACTCGTGGGCCGCATTGTCGAGGAGGACGAGGTAGACGCATGTTTCGGTCTCGAGTTGCCACCGTCGCACCGCGTCATCGAGAGTTATCGGCGCGCCCTCACCGTCGCGAGTGACCTGCCGAAGCAACGCCCGTAAGACCTCCAACGGTGTCAACGGCTCTGAGCTGAAGCCGCCGAGGTCAACGAAGAGGGTTCGGGTTGAGCGCGCATTCAAGCGATTCACCACTTCGAGCGCGACTGCCGTCTTGCCGATGCCTGCCGGCCCTGAGACGAGAACTACGTTGGCCGCCGGGTCTTTCGAAGGGGCGAGCATGGCCAGCATCCCGGATATCTCGCGATCCCTGCCACTAAAATCGGACCTCCGGTGAGGCGCCACGGCTGTAGATCGATCCTCGTTGGCAGGCTTGGATCGCGTCGGAACGCGCGCCGCGCGCAACAGGCCGTCGCGGGCTGTGGCGTCCGCTCCGAAAGCTTCGACCAAAGCCAGAATCGTGCGCCTCTGGGGCGAAGTGCTCACACCGCGCTCAATGTCGCTGATGGCACGAGCGCTGACACCGGAACGCTGAGCGAGCGCGTCGAGAGTGAGATCGGCCGCAACCCGCAGCGTCCTCAACTGTGCTGCGATCGCGACCCCGCGCTTCACGAAGAACTTCTAGAAGCGACTGCGCGCCTTGAGCATCTCGTCACGCCGAGCCGACTGGGTCGAGCGAACATCAGATGCATTCCCTCAACCTCGCAGACTCGGGTCGGTGGCGCAAGCTCTGCCGCCATCGGACGCTGCAATCGAACCGAACAGTCGATCAACTGTGTCCCGGCTTCCACGCGACGCCGGCCAGATCTTCGAGCTCGTGCCACAGAGCGCGAGCGAGCGCGTCGTCCTTCAGTAGAGCGATGCTGCGGATGACGCCGCCCGGGCTCTCCAGACGTGGTTGACCTATGGACGACCAAAATTTCGGACCCCAGATCTGGCCACCCTCCGCTGCCGGGTCGAGCACTGCTCGCACAATCGGCCATGCGCCCCGGTCTTTTCCCTGGCCGACCGCGACAAACAGAGACGACTTCGCTCGCTGCAGTGGTGTCGGTTCGATTACGCCTACCCGGCGGGGGCTGAGCCCATCATGAGCTCCACCTGGATGAGCGAGAACGCTCGCAACGCTTGAGCCAGTTTCGCGCAGCCGTCGATCCAGCTCGAGAGCTACGAGCATCTGCGCAGCTTTTGACCGCGCATACGTGGGGAAGCTCTGATATGCACCGGTGGTGCTATTCAGATTCACCAGGTCGATGGTGCGCAATCGGGCCAGCCACGGCGCAGTGCTCGCGAGGGTGACAACTCGACTTCCGGACGTGCGTTCCAGCACTGGCATGGCCCGCGCGGTGAGAGCGAAGTTGCCGACAGCGTTCGCGCCGAAGACGTTCTCGTTGCCGTCGACTGTCTCGGTGCGCGCGCCGGCGTAGAGGGCTGCGGCGTTGAGCACGAGCGAATCGACTCGAGGTAGCTCATTGAGAGCGGATGCCGTTCGTGCGACTGATGACAGGCTGGATAGATCGAGGTTGAGATAGGAGACGTTCGCGCCGGGGATCCGATCCCGTATGGCGATTATGGCGTTTCGCGCCTTGTCTGCGCTTCGAGATGCCATGACAACTGCGGCTCCGGTGCTGGCGAGCTGCTCGCTGATGAAGTAGCCGATCCCCGCATGCCCGCCCGTAACAACGAATGTCTTGCTTGCGGCGCTCGGCAGTTCTCGCGGGTTCCATCGAGTGGTGGTCGGGGTTGCGATGTCGTCGCTTCGCGCAGACATGGTCTAGATCGCTTTCGGCGGCACAACGTCGATTGTGCACTCAGTAATTGTCATGATGATTCCTTCTTGTTTGTTACTCACCGACCCGCTGATGCAGCAGGTTTGTCTTTTGGAGACGTGAACCGCAAAGAATGACTCCAAAGCTCACTCAACCGCCTACGTTTGGCGTGGCGGAACGCAGAAAACACGCAGAACCTTCACGACGTTCTCGTCGGCCGAACCGAAACGCACAGTGAAGCAGTCGACGCCCACCCCGCGGCGGCTCAGGATTCGGCGATGAGCTGGGCGGCTCTTTCGGCAATGGCGAAGACCGTTGCGTTGGTATTTCCCGAGACCGGTGACGGCATAATCGAGGCATCGGCTACCCGAAGCCGTGAGATACCGCGAACACGAAGATCGGTGTCGACGACTGCGAGGTCGTCAGTGCCCATCCGGCAGGTTCCGGCGTAGTGGAAATAGACGACGAGGCTCTCGCGGAGGTAGGCGAGAATCGCGTCTTCGCCGTCGAGCGGGCGTCCGGGTTGCGCTTCCGCCCCACGCCAACCGGTCAGAGCGTCGGCATAGCCAATCTCTCTCGCGGTGCGGAGTCCGGCGATCATCACCTGTTGGTCGCGTGTATCGCCGAGATAGTTGGGGTCGATGAGTGGGCCGTCCCGGTGATCCGGGCTGGCCAGGCGCACTGAACCCCGGCTGTGCGGCAGCATCGCCGAGAACGCGATGGAATATCCCTCGTCTGGTGCGGGACCGTCGAGAGACTGGTTGCGGTAAGGCTGGCTGATCAGCAACAGCTGCAAGTCAGGCGCATCGTCGCTTCCGTCGGTGTTGATGAGTCCGACACCCTGTCCGAAGATGTTCTTCGGGTTGCCGTCAAGCGGTGCGGCGTGCTCGAAAACCATTGTCGACATGGGGTGGTCGTGCAGGTTCGCGCCTACACCGGCCAGGTCGAGTTTCAGGTCAATTCCGTGCTCTGCGAGATGCGCCGCCGGGCCGACGCCCGAGAGCATCAGAAGCTGGGCGGAACCTATCGCCCCGGCCGTCAGGATCACCTCTCGTCGCGCGGTAGCCACTCTTCCGTTGACCACACCATTGCCGTACTCCACACCGGTGCACACACCGTCATTGATAAGAAGGCGACTGACCGAGGAGTCGGTAATGATCTCGAGGTTCGAGCGGCTCACTATCGGGCGTAGGTATGCATCGGCGGCGCTCATCCGCTGCCCGTTGCGAACATTGGCATCAGACAAACCGAATCCGGTCTCGGCGCCGGAGGAAATGTCATCCGCGATCCGGTAGCCCTTCTCGGCCGCTGCGGCGAGCGCAGCCACAATCACCGGACTGGGGTGAACCGTCGGTCCGACAAACAGCGGTCCGTCGGTTCCGCGCAGCAGCGGGTCGCGGCCGATGGTGGTTTCACTCTTACGGAAGAAGGGAAGGAGGTCGTCAAAGCCCCACCCGGTGGCCCCTTGGTCAACCCAGGCGTCGTAGCTGGATCGGTGGCCGCGAAGAAAGTTGAGGCCGTTGATACTCGACGACCCGCCGAGCGCCTTGCCGCGCGGTGCCGCGATTGGAGCCCCAAGAAAACTCTGCTCAACTGTCGACTCGCCCCAACTCGCCGACGTGCCCAACAGCACCGGCCAGTGACCCGGCGCTTCCATCTCAGGAAGAGGCGTAGCGGACCCTGCCTCGATAAGCAGAACCCTCGTTTCGGGGTTTTCAGTCAAGCGGGAAGCGATCACGCTACCCGCAGTGCCGGCACCGACGACGATGTAATCGAAGGTGTCGGCTAGCGAATCCGGTTCGCGCCCCTCAAGGCTGGTCTGCTCCGGGTTGGCGTTGTTCATTTCGTCTCGTTTCGTCAGATGGCTACAGCGGTATCACAGCCACGTTTCGACGGTACGGAGACATCTCACGTCGCCCATCCGTGCCTCTACTGAGGTTCGAGAGAAACAACTCGCTGGCACGATCTGGCACTTGGCGGGTGCCCGCTTGTCGGCCACCACGTTGTTCGCGCAACGACAATCGGCGCAATAACTAGGTGCATGCACGGATGTCAGCTCGACCTGAATCCAATATTTTCAAAACTATGACCCAGCCAAACCTGACCCAGCCCACCCTCCCGCAGCCCCACACACGGGCTACCCCCGCATCGATCGCCCTTGTTGTGCTCATCCACATCTTCGGGGCAGTAGTGGGAGCCGGGCTCACCGCTATCGGAACGGTGGTGGGTTTCGCCAGCGATGGCGGCGACAGCTGGCTTTTCAGCGTCGCGTGGTACCTCGCTATTTGGGGGCCAGGAGTTGTCTACCTGCTCGGAATCGGCTGGACGATTTTCGGCATGGCGGCCGGTCACCGCGGATGGCTTCGGGCACTCCTCACCATCCCCGCAATGATTCTCGTCACCGCGCTGAGTATCGTCGTGGCGATCATCGGCGCCAATCTCTAACTGGCGCCCATAGTTTTCAACCGCTGACGAACAAAGAAAAAGCCCCGCAATCACTAAGATTGCGGGGCTTTTATGTGGTGCGCCCGGAGGGATTTGAACCCCCGGCCTATTGATCCGTAGTCAATTGCTCTATCCGCTGAGCTACGGGCGCATCCGGTGGAATCTGCAGTTACCCGCAGAAGCCAACCTGAAAACTATACCAGCCATTTTGGGCCCCGAGGTTCACTCCCTCGGCCACTCTCGCGCGAGAAGGCCAAAGATCGCCGTATCGACCCACTCCCCGTTGAGCAGAATGTGCTCGACGTGGTGCGCTTCCTGTCGCATCCCGAGTCTCAAACACAGAGCCATGGATGCCGCGTTCCGCGGGTCGACCTGCGCGAAAACCCTGTGCAGCGCGAGTGCCCCAAACGCCTCGTCGATCATCGCCGCGGCAGCCTCGCGGGCGTACCCCTTGCCCTCGAACTGCTGATTGAGCGCCCACCCGATCTCCGCGCTGCGGTGCTCGACGCTCGTCACGACAAAGTGAATGGTGCCGATCACGCGCCCGTCGAGGTCTATCGCAAGGTCGAGAGAGTCGCCGTCGAGCGACACAACGTGGCGCGAGCCGAAGAAGGAGATGCGCTCCGCAACCTCGTCGAGGCTGCGCGGTTCAAAGGGCATGTAGCGCACGGTTTCGGCATGCGACATCCAAGCGTGAACGTCGTCTACATCGTGCCGCTCGAACAGCCGCAGAGTGAGCCGGGGCGTGTGCAGCGGAGCGTATTCGTACGGCTTGTGCATAACTTCGAGTCTGGCACTGCCAATGTCGGCGGCACAGTTTTACAATCGGTCACACGCAGGGCCGGCTGCTCAAGAGAGAGGAGCCGGTTAGTGAGACACAGCGTGCAAGACGGGGTGGATGCCGCGCGGCGAGCCCGCAGGCAAGACGTCACGTCGTGGCATCCGGTGATTGCCGCTGTTGAGGTGCAGCCTGGCGAGTGGCACATGGTCACGCCGACCGACCAGCGGTATGCGGTGATACTGCTGCTCGAGATCCGCGGCGAGCGCGGCTACCGGGTCGTCACCTGGGCTGACGATTCGGCGCAGCGGCAACTCGTTGGCTACTACCGCTCGCTGCGCGCGGCGAGCTTTGCGGCACACGAGAGATACCTGCGCACTCTCGGAAACCCGGGGCCGGCCAATGGGCGCTGAACCGAGAGGGCCGCCGCCCAATAGAATTGCGACATGACCGATGCTCCCGGCGTTCGCGCCCCGCGGTCGAAGTGGTTTCCGCTTGTCTGGGTCATCCCTGTCGCACTCGTGCTGATGGTTGCCGTGGTTCTCGTCGCACGCGGTCTGCGGCAGACTCCCGAGATTCAGTCGTTCCTCGTTGACTATCCCGGAACGACGCCGTTGCCCGATGGCGCCCCCATCGGCTTCCCGGCCTGGGTCGGCTGGCAGCACTTTCTGAACTCGTTCTTTTTGCTGTTCGTGTTCCGCACGGCGTGGCAGCTGCGCTCGAAGAAACGCCCCAACGCGTTCTGGACGCGCGACAACACCCGCGGGCTCAAGACCAAGGGTGCTCCCGTGCGCATCGGGCTGCCGACGTGGTTGCACCTGACCGTCGACGCGCTGTGGGTTCTGAACGGGATCGTGTTCTACGTGCTGCTGTTTACAACCGGACAGTGGATGCGACTGGTTCCGTTGAACTGGGACGTGATTCCGAACGCGGTCTCCGCCGGCATCCAGTACGTGTCGCTCGTCTGGCCGACCGAGAACGGCTGGGTGAACTACAACAGCCTGCAGCTCATCACGTACTTCATCACGGTGTTCGTTGCCGGGCCGCTCGCGCTGCTCACCGGCCTGCGCATCGCGCCCGGGCTCGCTGCTCAGACGAAGCGCTTCGACCGAGTCTTTCCGCGCAAGGTGGCTGTAACCATCCACGTCGGTGTCTTCTTCTGGTTCATCGGATTCACGATCGTGCACGTCGCGCTCGTGTTCGCCACAGGTGCGTTGCGTAACCTCAACCACATGTACGCGGCAAACACGGGTGAGAGCTGGACGGGCGCGATCGTCTTTGGCATCTCGCTCGTTGTGATGGCTGCCGCGTGGTTCGCGCTCAAGCCGAGCGTGCTGATTTGGATCGCCGAGAAGAGCGGCACAGTTCGACGGATGCCGGGCTCATGAGAATCGGCCGTCGCAGCAAGTCGACCGACGTCACCGTGACACGCGTTGAAGACGGCGACATGTACGTGCGCGTCAACACCGTGGGCACGGGAGGCACGCGTCCGTTTGTGCTCGTGCCGGGCATCGGTGTCTCGTCCACCTACTTCGAGAAGCTCGCGCCGCACCTCAACGAGTTCGGCCCGGTTCACGCTCTCGACTTGCCCGGTTTTGGCGGTGTTCCGCACCCCGATGACACGCTGTCGATTCGCCAGTACGCCGACCTCGTCGGGCGCGTCATCGACGAGCTCGAGCTTGATGACCCGATCGTCGTCGGGCACTCGATGGGCAGCCAGGTCGTGAGCGACCTCGTCTCGCGTCGGCCAGAGATCTCGACGCTTGTGCTCATCGGCCCGGTAGTCATCCCGAGCGAACGACGGGTGGTCAAGCAGGCAGTGCGCTTTCTGCAGTCGAGCTGGCACGAACCGTTCACGGTCAAGGTGCTCGCGATCAGCGCGTACCTGTTCTGCGGATTCAAATGGTTCTCGCGCGTTCTGCCGAAGATGATGTCGTATCCGATCGAAGACGCGCTGCCCAACATCCAGGCGCGCACGCTCGTCATCCGCGGTGAGTACGACGCAGTCGCCCCGCGCGAGTGGCTCAAGCGCATCGGCCAGCTGCTGCCGACCTCGCACCTGTGGGAGATCCCGGGTGCCGCGCACTCTGTCATGTACGCGCACGCCGAAGAAGTTGCGAAACTGTGCCTCGCCCACGCTCGCGACGACCTGTCGTTCGAGACCGAGAACACGTTGCACATCGTCAAGACAGACACCGAGAAAGAGGATGTCGCGCCGACCATCCCCGAGATCGCGCAAGCCGTACACGGCCGACTCGTTGAGACGACGGGAATTCTGACCGACAACGACGATCTCATCGCCGAGGGCAAGACCGAGGCCGCCGAGGCTGTGCAGGCCGTCTCGAAGAACGAGGATTAACCGCAGCGTGCCCGGGCTGGCGACGGTGGCACGGGTGGTAACCCCTGCCACCGTTCGCTGCCCGGGCACGCGACGGTAGAACTACGTGCGCGGCGGCGTCTCGACCGGCGCGGGCTGCGCGGAAGCGCCACCGCGCTGCGCCGCCTCGAGCTCTTCGGCCTCCGCACCTCCGACTGCCTCGCCGCGGGCCACGAGCCCCGCGACATCCGACAGCGGAATCTGCTTGAGGAACAACGACAGAACGAACGCCAGCCCAATGAACGGCAGCAGGTACCAGAACACCGGCGCGAGAGCGTCGGCGTACGCGGTCACAACGCCGTCGCGAATCGCATCGGGCAGTGTCGCGAGGGTCTGAGGATCGAGGGTGGATGTCGCGTTCGCGGCGTCCCCGGCCGATGCACCGTTCGCGGTGAAGACCTCGGTCAGGTTCGCGGTCAGACGTGTTGTGAAGATCGTGCCGAACACCGCAACACCGAGCGAGGCGCCAACCTCACGGAAGTAATTGTTTGTGCTCGTCGCGGTTCCGATCTGGTCGGGCGTGACCGAGTTCTGCGAGACGAGAACAACGACCTGCATGATGAGGCCGAGTCCGGCGCCGAAGACGAACAGGAAGACGCAGATCAGCCAGATCGGGGTGTCGGCGCTGAGCGTCGTCATCGCGACCATGGCGACGGCAGTGATGATCGTTCCGAGAATCGGGAACATCTTGTACTTACCGGTCTTGGTGATCGCGATTCCCGAGACGATCGACGTGCCGATGAGGCCCGCCATCATTGGGATCATCAGGAGCCCGGATGCCGCGGCCGAGGTGCCCGACGACATCTGCAGGAAGGTCGGCACAAAGCCGATTGCCGAGAACATGCCGAGGCCGAGCGTGAGGCCGATGAGCGTCGCGTTGACGAACGTGCGGTTCTTGAAGAGTGCGAGCGGGATGATCGGGTCTTTCGCCTTCGACTCGACGAGCACAAAGAGCAGGGCTGCTGCGATCATGCCGATGCCGAACATCCAGGTGACGACGGAGTCCCAGCCGTGTTCGGCGTCGCCACCGAAGTCGGTGAAGAAGATGAGGCAGGTCGTGAATGCCGAGAGCAGGATGACACCGAGGATGTCGATCGGCTGGGTGGCCTTCTTGTTCGGCAGCTTGAGAGTGAACCACGCGATGGCAAATGCCGCGATGCCGACGGGGATGTTGATGTAGAACGCCCACTGCCAGGTGAGGTGGTCGACGAAGAATCCGCCGAGGAGGGGTCCGCCAATGGCCGAGAGACCGAAGACGGCGCCGAGCGGGCCGAGGTACTTTCCGCGCTCAGAAGCCGGAACGATGTCGGCGATGATCGCCTGCGACAGGATCATGAGTCCACCGCCACCGAGGCCCTGCATGGCACGGAAGATGATGAGCTGCGTGAAGTCACCCGCAAAGGCACAGCCGACGGATGCGACGGTGAAGAGCGCGATTGCGACGAGGAACAGGTTGCGGCGCCCCAGTACGTCACCGAACTTTCCGTAGACCGGCATCACGATCGTTGTCGCGAGCAGGTATGCGGTCGTCAGCCAGACCTGGTGCTCGACGCCGCCGAGCTGGCCAACGATTGTGGGCATCGCGGTCGACACGATTGTCTGGTCGAGGCTCGACAGCAGCATGCCGGCGATGAGTGCGCCGAAGATGATCCAGATGCGGCGTTTGGTGAGGAGCAAGGGCCCCTCGGTGGTTGAAGCGGTGGTCACTGCTGTGCCTTTCTGGGCGTAGGAATTTCGAGCACCGCGCGAATCGCGGCGAGGGAATCGTGGAGGGCGTCACCGAAGTCATCGGGTTTGCCTGAGGTGAGAAGTTTTTCGGCGGTCGCGCGCATAAGGGTCGACGTGAGCGAGACGAGGGCGATCACGTGCACGTCGTCGACGGCGACACCCTCGCGCTGTGCCATCAGAGCGGCAATCTCGGCCTCTCGGTCGCGCCCCATGCCAATGAATCGGGCGAGCAAACGAGGCTCGCGCTCCATCGCGATCATAAGAACGCGATGTTCTTCTGCGCTCATGTCGGAGTTGTTCACAACATCGGCGGCAAGGTCGATGAAGTCGTCGATGACGGCGCTCCAGCCGCGCGAGCCAAGGGCGAGAAAGCGCTCGCTGAGCGCGCGCATCTCCTCAGCCTCGTCAACGCCGAGCACGGCCTCGTCTTTCGACGGAAAGTAGTTGAAGAACGTGCGGCGCGAGACCCCAACCTCGTCGCAGACCTCTTCGATTGTGAAGCCGGTGAGTCCGCGCTCTGCGGTCAGGCGTCGGGAGACGGCGCTGAGGCGGCGGGCTGTTACCTGCTTGCGCTCGGAGGCGCGCGTCGCAATTGCACTATCGGTCATATAGTGCAGTATTGCACTCTCGTGCCTAGAGTGCAATCTGGCTAATCGGATCTCGGCAAGCTCGATCTGGTCTCGGCTTCGCTCGACCACCGCTGGTCGACCACCGCCGGTCGAGCTTGTCGAGACCAGGCCGAGCGCAGCCGAGGCCCAGTGTCGCGCGCGTTCCGGTTAAGCAGGCCACCAGCGACTGGCCTGTTTAACCGGAGCGTGCGCAAACGGGCGCACGAACTCGGCGCCGCACACGAAACTTTGACGCGCTAGCCCCAGCCACCGGTACCCGATTGGCATCTTGCCCGGGCACCGCACGCCCGCGAAACTCGACTTCATGCCCTATCGCTTCTCCACTGACACCAACGACATGGACCGCCCACGAATACTCACGTGGCTCGCCGAAAACTCGTACTGGGCGCAGGGTCGCGGCCGCGACATCCATGATCGTGCGATGGATGGGTCGCTCAACTTCGGCATGTTCGACACAACGAGCGACGAGCAGGTTGCCTACGCCCGCGTCATCACCGACGGCGCGACCTTCGGCTGGCTGTGCGACGTCTATGTCGACGACGCGGTGCGCGGGCAGGGTGTCGGCATCGCGCTGATGGACGGCATTATGGGCGTGCTCGTTCCGATGAACCTCAAGCGCATCGGCCTTGTGACGGCCGACGCCCACGGCCTCTACGAGAAATACGGCTTCGAGCCGCTCGAGAAGCCAGAGATGTGGATGGCGCGGATGAACCCCGCGCACTAACCAACTAGCACCCGGCGCAACTCTTCGAGCTCATCTGCAGTCACCCCATGCAACTTCAGGAAATCGGCCACCGAGCCATGTGACACCTCGACGCGCGAAAGCGTGCGTTCGAGTGCAACGGCGGGGCTCAACCTGATCAGTTCGTCGAGGTTGACCGAGTTCGGAACGCGCTCTGCGCGCAGCCGCTGAACTATCGCGTCGAGCAGTTCGGGCGGCAGGTGGGCCTGTGTTTGCGCATAGTCCGCGATGACCGAGGCCCGGTCGACACCAGCGGCGAGCAGCGCGAGAGCGACGACGAGCCCCGTGCGATCTTTGCCCGCGGTGCAGTGCACAAGCACCGGCGCGTCACCCGAGGTGGCGATGTGGCGCACGGCGCTCGCGAGCCGATCTCCTGAGTTTTCAATCACGTCGTCGTAGAGGTCGGCGAGGGTCGCGTCGGCCGCGATGAACTGTGACGCGGGTGTCGCAAACACTGGGTTGTGCTCGACACGAGCACCTAGCGAGCCGAGCACGCTCGGAAAGCCTGCGCGCTCCTCGTCGTCACGCAGGTCGATGATGAGCGCGACACCGCGAGCGGCCAGCTCTGAGATATCGGCCGGGCTGAGGGCGTGCAGCGAGTCGGATCGATAGAGTTTGCGCCAGCGGGTTTCGCCCGTGCCCGCGGGGTAGCCGCCGACATCCCTCAGGTTGAAGGTGCCGTCGAGGGGCACATGCCGGTGCGTCATGGCCCTACGGGCAACCGGCTCGCGATGATCACCCGGTTGTAGGCGTTGATGGCGACCGAGAGCCAGACGACTGCCGCGAGCTGCGCGTCGTCGAGCACGGCACGCGCCGAGTCATAGACGTGGTCGGGCACACGTCCATCGGCGATGAGCGTCACGGACTCAACGAGGTCAAGCGCCGCGCGCTCCGCCGGGTCGAAGTACGACGACTCGCGCCAGGCCGGCAGCACGCCGAGGCGGTCGGTGGTTTCTCCCGCCGCGAGCGACTTGCGGGTGTGAACGCGCAGGCAGAACGAGCACCCGTTGATCTGCGAGGCGCGCAGCTGCACAAGCTCGATGAGCAGGTCAGAGAGCCCGGCGGCCGATGCAGCCGAATGGGCACTCGCGTTGAGCGCGGCGAGCGCCGCGGCTGATACCGAATCGACGGAGCTCACATTGGCGCGGGGTGATGTCATGCCCCCACTATGCAAGCCGGTCGGTGGCTGACGCGAGCGCGGCGTCTCGCGCGTTCACATTCTGAAACAGTTCGTCAACGCTCAGGCACGATGGGCGCAGAACATTCCAACGACAGGAGCGAGCATGCCCACCGACAACAACGAATTCTCTTTTCTCGAGGCACAGAGCGGTGAGCTCGGCCTCGGCGCGCCGATCCCAACAGTCAGCCGAGTGGATGTCGCGACCTCAGCGGGCACGTCGAGCTCGCTCGTCTGGGGAGCCGACGCAACTATCACGCTGCTGCACGGCGGTGGCCTCAACGCCCACACCTGGGACGAAACGATTCTTGTGCTCGACCGCCCCGCCATCGCGATCGACCTCCCCGGTCACGGCGACTCGGCCTGGCGCGACGACTTCGATTACCGCGCCGAGTCGAACGCAGTCGCGGTCGGCGAGGCCCTTGACGCGCTCGCGCCGGGCACCGCCCAGGTCGTCGTCGGCCAGTCGCTCGGCGGGCTGACGGCCATCGCTCTCGCCGCGGCCCGGCCCGAGCTCGTGCACGCTCTTGTGATCGTCGACGTGAGCCCCGGGCTGCGCCCGGGCGACGCGAGCCAGGTGCGTGACTTTCTCGCCGGGCCGCAAGTTTTCGCCTCGCGCAACGACATCGTCGAGAAGGCACTAGCTGCGGGAATCGGTTCGTCGCGCGAGAAGCTCGAGCGCGGCGTCGAGCTCAACACGCGAGTGAATGACGACGGCAGCGTTGTCTTCAAGCACCACCTGGCAAGCCCGCCCGAGGGTGCCGAGCCGCTCACCGTCGACTTCGCCGGTCTGTGGCCCGCGCTCCAGAACTCCGCGGTTCCCGTGCTGCTCGTGCACGGCAGCCACGGCTTTCTGTCGCCCGAGGTTGTTGCCGAGTTCGCAGAGCGGGTGCCGCGCGCCGCAATCGTCGAGATCGAGGCCGGTCACAACGTTCAGGAGCAGCAGCCCGCGGCTCTCGCGCAGGCAATCGGTGTCTTCATCGAATCGTCGGAGAACGCGAATGTGTGACGCAGCGTGACGCTGCTTTTCGTGGCGTGACGCCCCTTGTCGTGACGTTACCCGCGCCCGAGTGAGTTGCTGCGGGCGCGGGTAACGTCCCCCATATGACCAACGACTCATGGGGCTTCGACACCCTCCAGGTGCACGCCGGCGCGGTTGTCGACCCGGCAACACGTGCCCGCGCGACACCGATCTACGCGACGACGAGCTTTGTCTACGAGAGCATTGAGCAGGCAGCCGCGTCGTTCCGACTCGACGATCTCGACTCCTACGCGTACACGCGCCTCTCGAACCCGACGAACGCCGTCGCCGAGGCACGCATCGCCCGCCTCGAGGGCGGCAAGTTCGCTGTCGCCGTCGCTAGCGGCCAGGCAGCGACGAGCCTCGCGCTTCTCAACATTCTGCGCACGGGTGACCACATCGTCGCCTCTACCCACGTCTACGGCGGAACAACGAACCTCTTTCTGCAGCGGTTCGCCGAGCTCGGCATCACAACGACACTCGTCGCCGACATCAACGACCCCGAGGTCTGGCGTGCGGCAATCACGCCACAGACGCGTGTGCTTTTTGCCGAAAGCATCGGCAACCCGATTGGTAGCGTTCTCGACATTCAAGCGGTGGCGGATGTCGCGCACGAAGCTGGTGTTCCACTCGTCGTCGACAACACCCTCGCAACGCCCTATCTCGTGCGCCCGATCGAGCACGGTGCCGACATCGTCGTTCACTCGACGAGTAAGTACCTCTCCGGTCATGGAACGGTCATCGGCGGAGTAGTTGTGGATGCCGCGACCTTCGACTTCGGCGCGAACCCCGATCGCTGGCCGGGCCTGACCCAGCCCAACGTGGCGGGAGAAAAGAGCTACTGGGAGCGCTTCTCCGGCACAGGCCTCGCTTATGCCCTTCGGCTTCGCACAACAGTGCTGCGCGACTATGGGCCTGCGGCGTCGCCGTTCAACAGCTTCCAGTTACTTCAGGGGCTCGAAACGCTGAGCCTGCGAGTACGCCAGCACGTCGCGAACGCGACATCCATCGCCGAACATCTTGAAGCGCGCCCCGAGGTCAGCCGGGTGCACTACGCGGGTCTCACATCGAGCCCGTGGGCGGCAAACGCGGCTCGGTACGCCCCCAAGGGCGCGGGCGCGATTGTCTCGTTCGAGCTCGCGGGCGGGAGAGCGGCCGGAGCCGCGTTCGTCGAGGGCCTCACCCTGTTCAGCCACCTCGCCAACATCGGCGACACCCGAAGCCTCGTGATTCACCCAGCTTCGACGATCAACTCTTCCCTGTCGACAGAGCAACTCGAGGCCGCGGGCGTCAACCCGTCGCTCGTGCGCCTGTCGATCGGGATCGAAGACGTTCGCGACCTCATCGACGACCTCGATGCGGCATTCGCGGCGATCGCACTACCCGCCCTGTAACGCACTCCCATTCACAAAGGAACAGCAATGAAGAAGCACTACACACAGCAGCCGCGACGCCGCCGCATCGGAATAGCGATCGGCTCGAGCGTCGGAATCGTCGCGCTCGTCGGAACCCTCGCAGGTTGCGCACCCGCAGTTGCAGAAGCTCCCGTCGCGAGCGACGCCAGCGTCGCAATCGGCCTGCGCCTCGAGCCGACAAACCTCGACATCGCGCACACCTCGGGCATCGCCCTCGACCAGGTGCTCATCGACAACGTCTACGAGGGTCTGCTCACTCGCACCGACGACGGCAACGTCGACGACCTCATCGCCGAGAGCCACACGGTCTCTGACGATGGCCTCGTCTACACCTTCGCGATTCGCGACGGAATCGTCTTTCACGACGGCTCAGAGCTCACGGTCGACGACGTCGTCTGGTCGCTCAGCCAGGTGAAAGACGACGAGACGTTCAGCGCTCACCCCGAGTTCGCTTCGGTCGAGTCGATTGCCGCCGACGGCAGCAACGTGGTCATCACTCTGACGCAACCGAACTCCTCGCTGCTCTGGTCGATCGCGGGCCGCGCCGGAATCGTCTTCGACGAGCAGGCAACAAACGATCTCGAAACGACCTCGAACGGCACCGGCCCGTTCTCACTCGTCGAGTGGAAGCAGGGCGACAGCATCACCCTCGAGCGCAACGATGACTACTGGGGCGACACGGCTCTGGTTGGCGAAGTTGTCTTTCAATACTTCACCGATTCGTCGGCCGAGGTCAACGCGGTTCTCGCGGGCGACCTTGACATCGCAACGGGAATCGACGCCAACCTCGTCACTCAGCTCGAGGGCAACGACGACTACGACATCGTCGCCGGCAAGACGACCGACAAGTTCACTCTCGCCTTCAACAACGCGAAGGCGCCGTTCACCGACATCCGCGTTCGCCAGGCTATTCGTCAGGCGATCGACAACGACGCGCTCATCGCAGCTGTCAACGGTGCTGGCTACAACATCAGCGGGCCGATCCCCGACGGTGACCCCGGCTACGAAGACCTCACCGCCGTTGACGCCTACGACCCCGAGGCCGCAAAGGCCCTTCTCGCCGAGGCCGGAGTAAGCGACCTCAAGCTCGACCTCACAATCGCGAGCTTCTACGGAACAACCCTCACCGACGTGCTCACGACCCAGCTTGCCGACGTGGGAATCACCCTCACCGTCAAGCCGGTCGAGTTCGCCACCTGGCTCGAAGACGTCTACACAAACCACGACTACGACCTGAGCATCGTTGACCACGCCGAGTCGCGTGACTTTCAGAACTGGGCCAACCCTGACTACTACTTCGGCTACGACAACGCCGACGTACAGGCCCTCTTCGCCGAGTCGCAGACTGCTCTGACCCCTGAAGATGCCGCGGCGAAGCTTCAGGAGGCAGCGAAGCTCGTTGCCTCCGACGCTCCGGCCGAATGGCTGCTCGTGACAAAGAGCAACACGGCAGTCGCAAAGGGAGTCACCGGTTTCCCGGCCGACTTCACGAGCGCTCGCCTCAACATCACAGATCTAGCCGTCAAGTAACGTGGTCCGATTCGTTCTGACCAGGTTGGTCTTACTCGTTCTTGGGCTCGGCATCGCGAGCATCCTGATCTTTCTCACCCTGCGCGTGCTGCCGGGAGATGTCGCTCAGGTGATCGCCGGTACCGACTCCTCGCCAGAACGGGTTGCAGCCATTCGGGACGCTCTCGGACTCAACCAGCCGCTGCCGATCCAATATCTTGACTGGATCGGCAGCGCGCTGCGGCTCGACCTCGGCAACTCACTCATCACCGGCACACCCGTGATCGACGAACTCGTCGAGAAGTCAGAGGTCACAATTCCTCTCGGCCTCGTCTCTCTTGTTCTCGGTATTTTGATCGGGCTTCCCCTCGGAATCTTCGCGGCAGTGCGCCACGCGAAAGCGTCTGGCGCCATCGTGAGCGGCATCGCACAGACCGTCGCCGCTGTGCCCATCGTCTGGGCCGGCCTGCTGCTCATTCTTGTGTTTGGCATCACGCTCGGCATCCTTCCCGCGCAGGGTTTTCCGCGCGCAGGGTGGGACGAGCCGGGCCGCGCCTTCCTCTCCCTCGTTCTCCCTGCCCTGACCATCGCGGGCATCGAGGGCGCCGTCTTGCTTCGCTTCGTGCGATCGGCCGTGCTCGAAGCCATCGGACAGGACTACGTGCGCACCGCCGCCGCGAAAGGGCTCACGCAAAACCAGGCCCTGTTGCGCCACGGCCTGCCCAACGTCGCGCTCAGCGTCATCTCGGTGCTTGGCATCCAGGTTGCGGGAGTTGTTGTCGGAACTGTTGTGATCGAGCAACTCTTCAACCTTCCGGGTGTGGGCCGCATGCTCGTGACCGATGTGGGCAACCGCGACCTGCCCAAGATCCAGAGTGAACTGCTTGTGCTTACGGGCCTCGTTCTCTTCGTCGGTTTTGTCGTCGACCTCGTTCACCGCTTAATCGACCCGCGCCAGAGGGAGCAGACACATGACTGACTCACGCCGCATCGCACCTGTCTGGTTGTCGGCTCTCGTGCGCTCGCCCGGCGGCATCATTGGCATCGCGACTCTCACTCTTCTGATTGCCTCTGCCCTCGTCTCGCTGTTCTGGACCCCGTACGACCCTTCGCGGGCTGACGCCTACCTGTCATTTGCGGCGCCTTCGGCCGAGCACCTTTTTGGCACGGATAACAGTGGCCGCGACATCCTGAGCCGACTTCTGACCGGAGCACAGACGACGCTGGTTGTCGCGCTGGGCTCCGCCGCCATTGCGGGGCTCGTCGGCGTCGCCTTTGCGGTGCTCGGTTCGCTGACACCACGTTGGGTACGCGAGTCGACGACGGTGCTCATCGACGTGTTCATCGCGTTTCCGACTGTTCTACTCGCGATGATGCTCGCCTCGGTCTTCGGCGGATCGATTCTTGTTGTGATCGTGGCCGTCGGCACAAGCTTCGGCATCATCATGGGGCGCATCGCGCGCTCGGAGCTGCGGCGGGTCGCCGGCAGCGATTACGTGCTCGCGGCGCGCGCTTCGGGTGTCGGGCCGTGGGGGGTTCTTCTCCGTCACCTCCTGCCGAACGTCGCGCCAGTGTTTATCGTGCAGCTTTCGCTCGCAGCGGCGATCGCGACCTTGGCCGAGGCAGCGCTCTCGTATCTCGGCTACGGAGCGCCTCCCGGTACCTCGTCGTGGGGCCGGATGTTAAGCGAGCTGCAGCCGTACATCACGGTCGAGCCTCTCGCCGTGCTTTGGCCGGGCGCCGTCATCACCCTCACAGTGCTGGGGTTCAACCTGCTCGGCGATGCCCTGCGCGATGCGACCGACCCGCGACTCAAGCGCAGCCGCACCAAAAAATCAGGAGCACTCTCGTGACCCTCGAAGTCAACAATCTCACTGTCGCAATCGACGATCGCGTTGTCGTCAACGACGTGAGTTTCTCGGTCGGCACGGGCGAGCGTCTCGGCATCATCGGCGAGTCCGGTTCGGGCAAGTCGGTGGCGTCGCTCGCGATTCTTGGGCTCACCCCGCGCAACGCGACGGCGACGGGAAGCGTGAAGCTCGACGGCGAAGAGCTTCTCGGTCTCGGCGACCGCAGGCTCGCGGCGATTCGCGGTCGCGAGGTCGGCATTGTCTTTCAGGAGCCACGCACGGCCCTCAACCCGATTCGCACAATCGGCCGCCAGCTCGTCGAGCCCCTGCTCGTTCACGGGCTCATCACCAGGCGAGCGGCGCACGAGACGGCAATCGAACTCGCGCGCACCGTGCGCATTCCCGAGCCAGAGCACGCCGTCAATCTCTACCCGCACCAGCTCTCGGGCGGCCAGCGGCAGCGCGTGGGAATCGCCATCGCCTTGGCTTGCAACCCGGGGTTGCTCATTGCAGACGAACCGACAACCGCATTGGATGTCACGATCCAGGCCGAGATCATCGCCCTGTTCGACGCTCTCGTTGACGAACGAGGTTCGTCACTCATCTTTATTACCCACGACCTTGCCGTGCTGTCGAACGTGACAACCCGCGCGATTGTTATGGCAAACGGCGAGGTCATCGAGCGCGCGTCGGTCGTCGACCTGCTGCGCGACCCGAAACACGAGATCACCGCGGGGCTCGTCGCCGCCTCTGTTGCAACGAGTTGGACACCAAGCGCATGAGCACACTCATCTCTGGCCGTGGCCTGACCCGCCAGTACACCCTGCCCCGCCGCGACCTGTTCTCGGCGCCTCCCATCAGGCACGCCCTCACTGGTGTCGACATAGAGGTGCAAGAACGCGAGTCGCTCGCGATCATCGGCGAATCGGGCTCGGGCAAGTCGACGCTGGTGCGCCTACTACTTGCTCTCGACAAGCCGACAGCCGGCACCGTCGAATACCGCGAGCGGGAGGTGCGCGTCGGATCGGCACGCTCGCTGCACTGGTTGCGCCGCGACACCGGAATCGTCTTCCAGGATCCCTACGCGTCACTCGACCCGCGAATGGCAGTGGGCTCGATCATCGCCGAGCCGCTGCGGGCACTGCGTATCCCGGGCAACCACCGCGCTCTCGTCGCCGAGGTGCTCGAGCAGGTCGGGCTCAACCCCGACCACGCCGCGCGCTATCCGCACGAGTTCTCGGGTGGCCAGCGGCAGCGCATCGCCCTCGCTCGCGCAATTGTTCACAAGCCCTCGCTGCTCGTCGGCGACGAGCCGCTCAGCGCCCTCGATGTCACTGTTCGCGCCCAGATTCTCGAGCTGCTCGCCCAGTTGCACAGGGAGCTCGACCTCACGATCGTTCTCGTCTCGCACGACATCGGACTCGTTCAGCACCTCTCCGACCGTGTTGTGGTGATGAAGGATGGCGCGATCGTCGAGCAGGGCGCGAAGAACGACGTTCTCCACTCACCCCAACACGCCTATACCCAGAGCCTTCTCGCCTCCGTGCCCACTCTTGTGCCGGGCCGCACCGATAACTAAGGACAACAGTGACCTTCAATCTCGGGTTTCTCACCCACCTCCACGGCGAACAGCCCGCGCGCGAACTGTACCCCGCGGTCATCGATCTATTTGTCGCGGCCGAAGAACTCGGCTTCGACACAGGGTGGGTAGCACAGCACCACCTCTCGACCGACGAGGGGCGACTTCCGTCGCCACTCGTCTTTCTCTCGGCGGTTGCCGCTCGCACCACGCGCATCGAACTCGGCACGGCGATCGTGACCCTCTCACTCGAAGACCCACTGCGCGCGGCAGAAGACGCGAGCGTGCTCGACGCGATCTCGGGCGGGCGACTGCAACTCGGCCTCGGCAGCGGCAACCCGCACCGTGAGCAGTTTGCCGCGTTTGGCAAAAATTCCGACGACCGCCGCAACCTCTATTCCGCGAACCTCGACACTTTGCGCACCGCGCTGCGTGGTGAGGCGCTGCCGGGCGGGCTCGTTCTCGAACCCGCAAGCAGCACACTCGCCGATCGCCTGTGGGAGTCACCGCTGAGTGTGGAGCGCGCCCGCGCGGTCGCAGCGGCCGGCTCTGGAATCCTGCTCGGCATCGGCCCGGCCGGCACGGTTCAGCTCGAGCTCGCCGACGCCTACCTCGACTCGGTCGGCGATCACGAGCCGCGGGTAGCCGTCGTACACGCTGCATTTGCCGGAGCCTCGAAAGCCCAGGTGGCAGACGCCCTCTGGCCCGACGTTCAGGGCTCGCTCGGCTACTACGCCGCGGCTGGCTGGGTCTCGGCAGCTCCGACACCCGCCGAACTGCTCGGCGCAATGAACGTGCACCACGGCACTACTGCCGACATTCTCGACTCGCTCGCGGCCGAACCCGTGCTCGAGCGCGCGACCGACCTCGTTCTCGCCGTTCAAGCAAAGGGAACGAGTGTCACAACTGCAATCCGCACACTCGAGACGATAGCGCGCGACATCGCGCCAGCGCTCGGGTGGAGCCCCGCGACATCCAACGAAAGGAAGCTTTATGCCTAGGCCACAGACTCTTCAATTTGGCGCCCTGCTTTACGGGTCGGGCGGGCACATCGCGGGCTGGAGGTATCCCGGTGCACGCCCCGACGGCCAGCTCGACTTCGACTTCTACGCCGAGGTTGCCCAGACTCTCGAACGCGGAGGCTTCAACACGATCTTCATCGCCGATGTCGTCTCAATCTGGGGTCACCAGCTTGATTCGCTGCACCGCACGGCGCGCTCCGATTTCTTCGAGCCGCTCACCCTGCTGAGCGCGCTCTCGGCTGTCACGTCACGCATCGGCCTCGTCGCAACCGCGACAACGAGCTACAACGAGCCCTACACAATCGCCCGCAAGTTCGCCTCACTCGACCACATCTCGAGCGGCCGCGCCGGCTGGAACGTTGTCACGAGCGTCGTTCCGCTCGAGGCCGCGAACTTCGGGCGCGTCGAGCACTACGGCCACACCGAACGCTACGAACGTGCGGCCGAGTTCGTCGACATCGTGACCGGCCTGTGGGACAGCTATACCGACGACGCGGTGATTCGCGACAAAGAATCGGGCATCTACTTTCGACAGGACGGCCGCCAGAAGCTCGACCACCGCGGCACACACTTCAGAGTGGATGGCCCGCTCAACGTCTCGCGGCCCCCACAGGGCCACCCGGTTATCTTTCAGGCCGGGGCATCGGAGACGGGCCGCGCGTTCGCCGCAAAGTACGGCGAGGTGCTCTTTACGGCACCGACCTCGATCGCGGCCGCCGTCACCTATCGCGAACAACTCGACGAGGCGCTGCGTGAAATCGGTCGCGATCCCGGCGACGTGCGCGTCTGGCCGATTCTGAGCCCGATCATCGCCGACACCGACGACGAAGCCGCGCAGATCTCGGCGACTCTCGGTTCGCTCATTCACGACGACGTTTTGCGCCGACTCGTTCAAGACAACCTCGGTGACGACGACCTCTCTGAAGCTGACCTCGACGCTCCGCTGCCCGAGGCTCTGACATCAACCAACCGCTCGCAGAGCCGTCGCGACGGAATCCTCGCCGTAGCACGAGCAGAGAACCTCACGCTGCGCCAGCTCGCGGTGCGCTTCGCGTCATCGAACAGCGCCGTTGGTTCGGCAACTACAGTCGCCGACCACATTCAGCGCTGGTTCGACTCTGGTGCGATCGACGGGTTCAACGTGTCGTTTCCCTACCTGCCCGACCAGGCCGATCGCTTTGTCAATGAGGTGTTGCCGATTCTCGCCGAGCGCGGCATCTTCGAGCCGGCTACCGCTTCAACTCTGCGCGAGAGCCTTGGGCTCCCCCGCCCTGCCGGAAGGGTTTTTCAGTCATGACAAGAAAACTGCACCTCAACGCTCTCTTTCACCCCTCGGGCGAACACCTCGCCGGTTGGCGTCATCCCGACGCCCCCGCCGACGCGGCGACGAACTTCGCCTACCTGCGCGCACTTGTCGAGAAGCTTGAGGCAGCGAAGTTCGACGCGCTGTTTATCGCCGATTTGGTGGGGGTTCCCGACTCGAAGCCGGCGGTTCTCGAGCGCGTCGCGGTTGTCAACGACGGCTTCGAACCCACGACCCTGCTCGCGGCCGTCTCGGCGTTCACAACGAACATCGGCCTCATCGCGACCGCGTCGAGCTCGTACAGCGAACCGTATTCGCTCGCCCGCACCTTCGCCTCACTCGACCACTTGTCGAAAGGCCGCGCGGGCTGGAACCTTGTCACCTCGCTCAACGACAGCGAAGCGCGCAACTATGGTCTCGACGACCACCCGTTGCACGGCGACCGCTACGCGCGAGCCGAAGAGTTTCACGACGTTGTCAGCGGCCTGTGGGACAGCTTCGGCGACGACGCCTTTGTGCGCGACAGCGCGAGCGGGCGCTACTTCGACCCCGCCCAGCTGCGCAGCCTTAACCACCGCGGCGAGCACTTCACCGTCGCGGGGCCGCTCAACATTCCACGGTCGCCGCAGGGGCGCCCGGTCATCGCACAAGCCGGAGCTTCGGAAGCCGGAAGGGCCCTGGCGAGCCGCATCGGTGAGGTCATCTTTAGTGGAGCCCGCGACATCCATTCTGCGAAGGAGTACTACAGCGACCTCAAGCGTCGCGCGGTCGAGCTCGGCAGGTCAGAGTCTGACTTGCTCGTCTTTCCGGGGCTCACGCCGATCGTTGCCCCGACCCTCGCCGAGGCGGAAGACCAGTTCGAGGCGCTCGAGTCGCTGTTGCACCCGGTCGTTGGGCTTGGTGATCTCGAATACTGGCTCGGCGGTGTTGACCTGACGCAGTTCGACCTCGATGGGCCGCTGCCCGAGCTTCCGGTGTCAAACAAAAGCATCAGCACGCAGCAGGGCATCTACCAGCGGGCCCGCGAGCGCAATCTCAGCATTCGGGACTTCGCGCGCGAGGCCGGTCGGGGTGACTCGATCATCGTCGGCACTGCAAGCGACATCGCCGATCACATCGAGGAGTGGTTCATCGAAGGGGCGGCAGACGGCTTCAACGTCGTCTTTCCGTTTCTGCCGACGACCCTACACTCGTTCGCCGACCTCGTTGTGCCCGAGCTGCAGCGGCGGGGGCTGTTTCGCACCGAGTACGAGGGAACGACGCTGCGCGAGAACCTCGGCCTCACCCGTCCAGAGCGACGGGCGGCAGCGTGACTCGCGAGCTGCACCTCAACGCGTTTGTGAAGCCAGCCGGCGAATACCTCGCCGGCTGGCGGCACCCCGATTCGCCCATCGACGCGGGGGTCAACTTCGCCTTTGTCGCTGACCTGGTGAGGCGCCTCGAGGCGGCAAAGTTTGACTCGGTGTTTCTGCCCGACCTCGTGGGCATTCCCGACTCGAAGCCCGAGGTGCTCGAGCGCGTCGCCGTAGTCAATGACGGTTTCGAGCCCACCACCCTGCTCGCGGCGCTCTCTGCAATCACGACACACATCGGCCTCATCGCGACGACCTCGACGAGCTACTCAGAGCCGTACACGGTGGCGCGCACGTTCGCCTCTCTCGACCACTTGTCGAACGGCCGCGCTGGCTGGAACGTTGTGACCTCGCTCAACGACAGCGAGGCACGCAACTTCGGGCTCGATTCGCACCTCGGGCACGCCGAGCGCTACCGCAGGGCCGGCGAATACTTCGACGTTGTATCGCGCCTCTGGGACTCTTTCGACGACGATGCCTTCGAGCGTGATGCCGCAACCGGGCGCTACTTCGACCCAGCGAAGGTGCACTCGCTCGACCACTCGGGCGAGTTCTTCAAAGTCGCCGGGCCGCTCAACGCGCCGCGGCCCGTTCAGGGGCGACCGGTCATCGCACAGGCCGGGTCGTCGGGCCCCGGTCGGGCGCTCGCTGCACGCATCGGCGAGATCGTTTTCACCCGCGCCGTGCCAATCGCCGAGGCACGCGAGTACTACGCGAGCATCAAAGCGCAAGCTGCGGAGTTCGGCCGCGCGTCCGACGAACTGCTTGTGCTGCCCGAGCTCTCTGCCGTCATCGCCCCGACGAAAGCCGAGGCCGAAGACAAGTTCGCGGCGCTGCGCGAGCTGTTGCATCCACGCGTCGCTCTTGCCGATGTCGAGTACTGGCTGGGCGGAATCAACCTAGCCGGCCTGCCGCTCGACAGCCCGTTGCCGCCGCTGCCCGCGACAAACGCGAGCATCGGCACCCAGCACGAGATCTACAGCCAGGCGCAGCGCGACAACCTCACGATTGGCGACCTCGCGAAGCTCATCGCCGACGGTGACGGAGCGCTCGTTGGCACGCCCATCGACGTCGCCGACCACATCGAAGAGTGGTTCACGACTGGAGCCGCAGACGGCTTCAATGTGTCGTTTCCGTGGCTGCCGACGACCCTGACAGACTTCACCGAGCTTGTCATTCCAGAGCTGCAGCGCCGCGGGCTCTTTCGCACCGAATACAAAGGACGCACCCTTCGTGACAACCTCGCACTCTCCCGGCCCCGTTCCCACTGGCAGTAGCGCGGGGCTCGACTGGCGGTTGGGTGGCACTGCGGGCATCACCGTCGGACAAACAAATTCGATAGTGGATGTCGCGGGCATCACCGTCGGCCACGCATCACGTGTCGGCGGCGGGTGGCTCACCGGTTCGACGGTTGTGCTCGCTCCTGCCGCGGGCGCGGTTGCGGGCGTCGACGTGCGCGGGGGCGGAGCCGCGACGCGCGAGACCGCCGCCCTCGACCCGACAGGAGTTGTCGAGCGTATCCAGGCCGTGCATTTCTCTGGCGGTAGCGCCTACGGGCTCGACGCGACGGCGGGCGTGCTCAGCGTGCTGCAAAACCTCGGTCACGGATTTCGCGTCGGAGCCGACCCGCGACACGTTGTGCCGATCGTTCCCGCGGCGAGCATCTTCGACCTCGGTCGCGGCGGAGACTTCGACAACCGACCCGACGCCGCGCTCGCGGCGCAGGCGACAGAGGCCGCGCTGCTTTCACAGGTTGTGGAACAGGGCAGCGTCGGCGCGGCGACCGGCGCCGTCACGGGCGAGATGCGCGGCGCAATCGGAACGGCGAGCGCGGTTCTGCCCGGCGGCATCGTCGTAGCGGCTCTCGTTGTTGTCAACGCTGACGGCACAACGATCAACCCCCGCACGGGCGAACCGTGGGGGCTCTTCGCAGAGCTGCCCCTCGCCGACGGCACGGGCGAGTTTGGCATTGTGGCGCCCTCGGCCGAAGAACACGCGGCGGCGGTCGCAACGCTCACGGGCGAGGTAGCCCGCCGCCCGCCGCTGCGCCCGCTCAACACAACTCTCGCGGTCATCGCGACGAACGCCGACCTGGCAAAGGCCGAGCTGACAAAACTCGCCGGAACAGCGCACGACGGAATGGCACGCGCCATCCGCCCCGTTCACACTCTCGGCGACGGTGACGTCGTCTTTGCGCTCTCGACAACGGGCGGCGGGCTGCCGACCCCCGCCGAGGGGCTGCACCCCGACCACTCGCGGGCCGACTCGATCAACCAGATACTCACGGCGGGCGCCGACGTTCTCACGCGCGGGATAGTTCATGCCGTGCTGAGCGCAGAGCCCATCACAACCGCCGCCGGCTTCCTGCCGTCGTATCGCTCGCTCTACCCCGTGGCCACTGCCGGGTACCGCTCGCGCAACAGAGATCCGAGGTAGCGCGCGAGGGCGCGCGTAGCGGGCAGCTCAACCTGGGCCTCGACGAGCGGGTTGTAGTTGGTATTTGTATTGACGTCGTAGGTGACGCGGCGCCCGTCGGCCGTCTCGATGAACTCGATGCCCGCCACCTCGATACCGTTGTCGGCAAGAAAGCTCTCGTAGGCGGCGATGAGCGGATCGTTATCGAGCCCCTCGCGCAGGCTGAATGCCGCGATCTCCTGACCCGTCACGGGGTCTATGACACACGCGTCGGCGGGGCACAGTTCGAAACTGCCCGCCGAGATGTCGACGCGCACCGCGTAGTGAAACCGCCCACCGATGAACTCGGCGCGGGTAACAAACGGTTGCGCGGCGACGAGATACTCCTGAAGCAGAGTGATGCCGTCCGTTGCCTCTTCGAACCGGGTGGATGCAACGTACTCATCGAACTCGTCGTACGAGCCAAAGAGGCGCACGCCGAGACCCTTGCCGCCCTGATTGTGTTTGGTGATGAAGGGCAGGTCAAGCTCCCGTGCCCGGGCACCGAGCTCGGCTGTGCCGAATACGGCAATCGTTCGCGGCACATCGAAGCCGGCCGCGCGCAGCAGCGAGTGCTGCCGCACCTTGCTGACCTCGAGCTCTACAACGCGCGTGCCATTGACGACCCGCTCTCCCGCCGCCTCGACTCGTGACAGCAGCGCTCGCGTGAACTCCTTTGTCTGCACGTTGCCACGGCTGTGTGCCGATGCGCTCAGCCGCGACCAGTAGATGCCCGGCCGCGGCAGCGCGTCGAGGTCGATCGCGCCGGTTGTGAGAACTATCTCTTCGACCGCAACTTTCTCGAGCGCGAAGCCCTCGAGCAGCGGCGGAAGCCAGTCGGGGTTCTCGTGAACAATGAAGACGCGAGGTTCAGACTGCTGCGAGTTCACGTGACCATCCCAACTCGGGTGCGACGTGCTCGGCCACCGAGGCGAACAGATCGTGCTTCTGCGCAGTGTCGAGCTCGCTCAGCGGGGTCAGCAGAAGTGTGTCGGCGAGGGCGAGGCTCGGGTCGGCCTGCAGCGCCTCGATGATTGCGCCGGGGTCTCCCGAATAGAGCGGGCTCGCCTGGCCGCTGAAGTTGGGCTCGTTGCGGTACGAGCCGTCCGCCGTCACGAGTTGCTCGTAGTATTCGGCGAGCTCTTTGTAGCGCGCGCGATCGCTGTCATCGACGAGGGGAAGAATCGAGCGCGCCACCGCAACCTTGGGGGCCACTCCGGGGTGCGCGGTTTCGAATGCCTCACGGTAGAGCTCAATGATCTCCGCTTGCGAGTGCCCGAGGGTCGGGCCGGTGCGCTCGGTGTTGAGGGTCGAGAGCACAAGGTTGAGACCGAGGTTCGCTGCACGCAGCGCGCTGCCGAGGCTGCCCGCGCCGTACCAGAGGCGTCGATCAAGACCGGGGCTGTGCGGATGTGCGCGAATCTCGTCGGGGTGCACAACCGGACCGTGCGGCAGGTGTTCTCCGTCTGAGGCAGCGCGCGGCGCCGGGCCACCCGCCTCACCGATTGCCTCTCCGCGCACGGCCGACTGTAGGGCCTGCACGCGTTCGGCAACGAGTTGGGCGCGGTTCGCAGGATCGGATCCGCTGGGAATGCCGGCGCTCAACGCGAGCTCGAGTCGGCCATCGCTGAGCAGGTCGGTCGTCGCGGCATCTTCGGCGAATCGCAGTGGGTCTTCGTAACCAACCGGTATGACCGCCGTGCCGAGCCGGATGCGGCTTGTGCGCAGGGCTGCGGCCGTCAGAAACGGGAACGGCGCAGAGAGAGTCTTTACTCCGTGGTGAACGCGCACCCAACCACTGTCGTAGCCGAGTCGCTCGGCCGTCTCGAAGAGGTCGAGCCCCTGATCGAGCGAGGCACGCGCGTCGGCCTGCTGCTCGTAGTTGAGAAAGACGAGAAAGCCAAGGCCGATTGCCTTAGACAAGGGCCACTCCGTTCGCGTCGACGGCATTGCGCTCGCCGGCGCGCACGGCGAACCCGAGTGCGTTCTCTGCGGCGGGCAGCGGGCAGTTCCACGCGAGACTGAACGAGCACGGCAACAGCGTCGCGTAGTTAAAGTCGAGCTCGGCGTTGCCGTTCTCGTCGGGCACAACGCGCACGCCGCGACCGGCAGAGTACGATTCCGCGCCGTTCGTCTCGTCGGTGAAGTGCACAAAGAGCCCGTCGCCCGGTCCGCCGGGAGTCGCAACAAGCCGATAGTCGCGGCCCTCGTGCTCGAACGAGACTTCAGCCACAACCGGCACCTCGACGGGCCGCGGGTCGCGGTGGTGAGTGATGGCAACGGTTCGGCCATTGACAACCGGGGTGACTCGCGCGTCGAACTTCAGGCTGTTGTCGAAAGCGAAGGCGTCAATGTCATCAAATCGCTTCGCCCAGGGCGACGACGGGTTCCAGACCTGCAGCGCATACTTCGTTGCGTCGTAGTGAAAGATGACACCCTCAGCGCCGTCGGCGAAATAGGCAACGGTCGGGCCGTCGCTGTCGTTCGCGAAGAGCTCTGCCTCACCGTCAACGAGAGCACCACCGATGGTGATGCCCTGTGACACCGAGGCCCGCACGAGCAGCCCCGCGCGACCCCAAGCGAGCGGCGACCAGAGACCGGCAGCACCGGTCACACTCGAGTCGGGCTCGACAACAAAGTCACCCCACACAAACGACGCCGGCCCGCGCGATGCGATGGCTGCTGACTTGCGGCGTGCGCGAAAATCGCTGATCTCTGCCGGCTCGATTATGTCTAACGATGCGCTCATATCCAGACACTACGACAGCCTCATCACCGCTCACTCGGCGCTCGTCACGCCGCGCAAAGGTGCGTCACGCGCAGCAATATTTCTTTGCATAGGCGGCTTCTCGGGGCGCAAAACCTTTGTGGCCTCAACGTCGGTGTCGTAACATTTCGTAACAACCACGTCTCAAAGGAGCTCCCCCATGGACATGAAGATGATGATGACCGACTCACCGATGATGGCCGGCATGGACATGACAGCCATGCAGAACCTCGTCGAAGCGTGCGCAGCGTGCGAGCAGGCCTGCACGATGTGCGCGGGCAGCTCGATGGAGATGGACAGCTGCAGCGCCATGTGCATGAACATGGCCGACATGGCGAACACCATGATGCGCATGATGCTGCGCCCCGCGGGCATGCACATGGCGAGCATGATGGCGATGATGCAGGCCTGCTCGATGATGGCCAATGCGTGTGCCGCCGAGTGCATGATGCACGCCGACGACAACGACATGTGCCGCATGTGCGCGATGGCCTGTCAGGAAATGGCGAAGGCCTGCGACGCCATGATGATGGCGATGCCCACCGTCTAGGTGAGCTGAAAACTTAGAACTGGGCGCGCAGCACGTTGTGCTTGGCGTCGCCCACCGCGAGCACGTCGTAGACCGAGTGCAGGGCTACGGCGTCTCCGGCGCTCAGCGAACCGGTGAGGTCGGCGTGGTTCCAGAGAACAATCGATTCATTGGATGCAACGAGCCCAACTTCGACCCAGCCACCGGCGTTCGCCGACATGACAATCGCGTCGGCCCACTTGCCCGGCGTCGCACTCGCAACGCGCTCTTGAATGGGCGCCAGTTCGTGGCCCGCCATCGTCGCACCGCAGGCTCCGAGGCAGTCGTGCAGGGTGCCCTGAAGAATGGTGTGGAACGATGGAGTCATGTTTTCAGAGTAGAAAGCGCTTCACGATCGCGCCACCGACGCCGTCACACACCGCAATAAACGGCTAGCTCAACCGGTAGTCGTTCGCGAACATCACGAGCTGCACCCGGTCGCGAAGGCCGAGTTTCGAGAGCACGCTGCTGATCTGCGTCTTCACTGTCGACTCCGTCACGAACTGCTCGGCAGCGATCTCGGCGTTTGAGAGTCCACGCGCCGCGAGCGTGAAGACCGCCACCTCGCGAGCGCTGAGGGTGCGATAGGCCTCGGGCGCCGGCGGGCGAGGAGCCCTGTCGACACTTGCGCTGAAGAGCTGGCTGAGCTCGTTGGGTGCGAGCACGGCGCTGCCCGCGTGCACTGCCCGGATGGATCCGCAGAGAAAGGCGGGCGTCGCATCCTTGAGCAGAAAGCCGCTCGCACCCTTGCGGATGGCGGTCACGGCGGCGGCGTCGAGAGAGAACGTCGTGAGCACTATGACGCGCGGCTTCGGATCGATCGTCGGGTCATCGAAGATTGCGGTCGTGGCCCCGACGCCGTCCATCACGGGCATACGAATGTCCATGAGCACAACGTCGGCCGCGACATCCCTCAGCAGTGCAACGGCCTCGCGACCGTTGGCCGCCTCGCCGACCACCAGCATGTCGGGCTGCGCGTCGACAACCGTGCGCACACCAGAGCGAAAGAGCTCCTGGTCGTCGACGAGAACGACGCGAATCGACGCGCTCGCTGACTCACTCACTCTGCACTCACCGAGACCGGGATGCGTGCCCGGGCAGCGAACACTCCGTCGACGGCCTCGGCCTCGAGGTCTCCGCCTGCCGTTGCCAGTCGGGCGCGCATGCCGCTGAGCCCCTGACCGGAGCCGGGGTTCGGCACGTCGCCGACCTCGTTCGCGACCTCGATGACCATGTCGTTGCTGCGCCAGGTCTCGACGATGGAGACGGGGGCACCGGGGCGCGCGTGACGCAGCGCGTTCGTCAGCATCTCCTGCATCACTCGCTTCGTGAGCAGGGCGGTGGCTGTATCGAGCGGGCGAGGGGTTCCGCGTCGGGAGAGGTCGATTGTGACGCCCGCGGCTTCGACCTGCGCGATGAGCTCATCGAGTTCGGGCAGCTCTGGCTCGCGGTCAACGTCGGTCGTCTCTTCGAGCACAGAGCGCACCTCGGCGAGCGAGCTGCGCGCGGTCTTGGCGATGACCGCAGCGATCTCTCGCGCGCGCACATCGTCGACGAACTCGACAGAGTCGGCCTGCGCGATGATCACGGCGAGCGAGTGACCGACGACGTCGTGAACGTCGCGCGCCATCTCGGTGCGGATGCGTTCGGCGAGCGCTCGCTCGGTGGCCTGCGACGCGACACGTTCTGCGGCATCGCTGCGCAATGACTCGGCACTGCGCTGCGACCGGGAGCGCAGCGCGAAACCAACGAGCCAGGCAGAGCTAAAGATCGCGACCGGAGACAACGCAACGATGATGTTTTGCTCTGTAGAGCCGGCGTTGAGCAGCTCGACGAAACGGAACCCGGTGATCGCGAGATACCCCGTCGCGAGAACACCGCCGACGACTGCCGAGACGCCGCTCACAACGAGTTCGGTACGCGACCCGACAGCGGCAGCGGTTGCAACGACGATGAGCACCGAGACGAGGGCGATGGAGGGGCGCTCGGCAAGAACGACAAGCGCGAGCGCCATGGCCCAGGTGAGCGCGAGCGCACCGGTCGGCGAAAGTCGACGCACGGCGAGCGACGCGACCGAGAGCAGCACAACGATCGCTGCTGGCGTCTCGATCTCCAACGGAATCGGAAGCAAACAGATGATGAGCAGCGCGCCCGCGATCGACAGATCGGTGACGAGCTGCTGGCGGGTGAGCGGGCGGATGAAGCCCAGCTCGCTCACGCGCGGCTCCCGACGACTCTCGCGCGCTCGATGAGGGTATCGAGCACGTCCGAGAGGTCGCGACCGACGGCCCGCATCATGTTCGGAAACTGGCTGAGCGTACTGAGCCCGGGCAGGGTATTCACTTCATTGACGTGAGCCGCGCCATCCACACCGACAAAAAAGTCGACGCGCGCAAGGCCCTCGCAGCGCAAGGCCGTGAACGCACGCGTGGCGAGGGTCTGCAGACGTTCGGTCAGCTCGGGCGTGAGAGCCGCGGGCACCTCGAAGGTCGCGCCGCCCGCCGTGTACTTGGCGGCGAAGTCGAAAAAAGTCGAGCCGGCACCGGGCCGAACGCGCAGGGGCGCGCCCGCAACGAGCTCGCCGCTGGGCAGCTGAAGCACCCCGATGTCGATTTCGTCGCCCGTGTTGAGCGGCTGAACGAGCGCCACGGAATCGTGTTCGAGAGCCACGGCGACGGCCGCTTCGAGCGCGCTCGGGGTGTCGACGCGGGAGGCACCGACGCTGGATCCCGCGCGGTTGGGTTTAACGAACACGGGATAAGTCTGCACCGTGGGCAGCTCGGCGAGCGAGGTCACTGCAACACCGTCGATCGCGTCGACTCCCGCCGACCGCAAAACGATGTTGGCGAGCTGCTTATCCATCGCGAGGGCGCTCGCGAGAACACCGCAGCCGACGAAGGGAATGCCCAGCAGTTGCAGCAGACCCTGCACAGAACCGTCTTCGCCATTGAGTCCGTGAAGCACCGGGACCACAACGTCGACCCCCTCGAGGTCAGGAACGCGCGAGCCCGGCCCGGCGACCAGGTCGTCGATGCGCGCGACACGATGCCAGGCGCCCGCGCGGTCGGCACCGACGAGCACAACGTCATACTTCGCCGGGTCGAGCGCTCCGAGCACTCCCCGCGCTGACGCGCATGACACCTCGTGCTCGCTGCTCTGGCCACCAAACAGCACGGCAACGCGCATCACGAAGCAACCTTCTGCCGCGAGAGCCGGGCTATTCGTCGCCCGAATCCGGTCAGGATCTCGTGCGGCACGGTGCCCACGAGGGCTGCCCACTCAGCGGCCGTCGGCTCACCTCGATCGGCGCTGCCGAGCAGCACGACCTCGTCGCCGAGCGCGACGGTCGCGTCGACCTCGACAACGAGTTGATCCATCGAGATGCTGCCGCGAATCGGAAAACGCCCGGCCCCAATCGAGACGCTGCCGCCGAGCGAGAGTGAGCGCGGAACACCGTCGCCGTAGCCGAGCGGCACAAGCGCGAGGGTCGTCGGCGCGGTCGTGCGATAGGAGTGCAGGTAGCCAACACCAACGTCGGCTGCCACTGCACGAAGCTGCGTCACGCGCGAGGTCAGCCGCATCGCGGGTTCGCTGCCCGAGGCGACGCCGCTCACTGTGTCGATTCCATACAGTGCCGCGCCCACGCGAACCATCGACAGTGCCGCGGCCGGGTGCGCGAAGACCGCCGCCGAGTTGGCGAGATGCACGAGGTGCGCGCTGAGTCCGGCGCGAGCGGCGACGCGTTGCGCGGCGAAGATCGCCTCGAGTTGCGGAGTCACGCTTTCGGCAGATTGCTCCGCGGCGAGCGCGAGGTGCGACCAGATGCCGGTGACCCGCACTCCGCCAGACCGCTCGACAAGCGCGGCCTCGGCACACAGCGCCGGCCACAGCTTGCGAGTCGATCCGCCGCGCGCCATTCCCGTATCGAGTTCGAGGTGCACGTCGGCTGTGATGCCGAGTGCGAGCGCCGCGTTCTCGATCGCCCGCAGGGTTTCGACGTTGGCGCACGACAGGGTGATGCGCGCGAAGATTGCCGACTCGAGGTCGCTCCACGGGTCAACGAGCCACGCGAAAACCGGCGCATGGATGTCGCCCGCCCGCAGTTCGAGCCCCTCCTCGACTGTCGCGACGCCAAGCCAGGTCGCCCCGGCGTCGAGCACCGTGCGGGCGACCTCGACGGCTCCGTGACCAAAGGCGTCGGCCTTCACAACCGCCATCAGCGGAACACGCGACCGCTCAAGAATGCGCGCCGTGTTGCGCGCGATCGCCGCGTGGTCGACGGTGAGCGTCGCGAGTGGCAACGGCGCCGTGCTCGGCATCAGGCGCCCACCCGCGCGAGGCGGTCGCCGACGAAGCGCAGGTTTGCCGACTTCGACGACTTGATGAGCACAACGTCGCCCGCGCCGAGGGTGCGCTCGAGAAGCTCTTCCGCGCGCTCCGGGCTCTCGACGAACACAAGCCCGCCCTTCCACGCGGTCTCGCGCGCCGCTGCGGTGAACGCTGCCCGGGCAGGCTCCCCCACAACGATGAGCTCGGAGTAGTCGAGCTCTGCAACGAGCGCGCCGATCTGCGCGTGATAGTGCTCAGACTCGGAACCGAGCTCGGTCATCTCGCCCAGCACCGCGACCGATCGGCCCTCGGGCGTGAGCGCCGCGATCGTGCGCAGCGCGGCATCCATCGAATCGGGGCTCGCGTTGTAGGCGTCGTTGAAAACGGTCGCGCCCGCGGGCGTCGTGAGCAGCTCCATGCGCCAGCGCTCCGCACGCTGAACCCCGGCGATGGATGTCGCGGCCTTCCGAAGATCGAGCCCGAGTTCGTCGGCCACCGTCAACGCGGCGAGCGCGTTCATCACGTGGTGCTCGCCGACGATGCGCAACCCGACGTCAATAGTGTGTGCGCCGATTGTCGCCGTGAAGCTTGTGCCGTCGATGCCGGCACTGCCGACCGTCACGGAGTCGCTGCCGAACCAGCGCACGCGCGCTGCGGTGAGCGACTGCATCGACGCGACCCGGTGGTCGTCGGCGTTGAGCACAGCGACTGCCGTCGGGGCGAGGTTCGTGACCATCTCCGACTTCGCGCGCTGCGTCGTCTCGATGCCGCCGAACTCGCCGACGTGCGCGAGTCCGACCTTCAGCACAACGGCGATGTCGGGCTCGCAGATTGCCGAGAGGTAGGCGATCTCGCCGACGTGACTCGCGCCCATCTCGACGACGAGGTACCGGGTCTCGGTGGTGATGCGCAACATCGAGATCGGGGCGCCAACGTGATTGTTGAATGACTCGATCGGCGCGATCGTCGGGCCGTTGTCACTCAGGATGGCGTTGAGCAGGTTCTTTGTCGTCGTCTTGCCGTTTGATCCGGTGACAGCGACAACGCTCAGGGCGCCCGCGGCGCGGACTCGCGCAACGACGTGCGCCGCGAGGGCGGCGAGGGCGACAACACCGTCGGCGACGACGATGATCGGCACCGCGACATCCAATCGCTTCTCGGCAATGATGAGCGCCGCACCGTTGGCGACCGCCTTGTCGGCGAAGAGGTGTCCGTCGGTTTCGTCGCCGCGCAGCGCGAAGAAGATCGACCCGCTGGTGACGAGGCGCGAGTCGGTCTGCACAGAGCCGCCCACTGTCGACGAGGGTTCGCCCTGCAGCAGCGAACCGCCAACGACCTCACGGATCTCGTCGAGAGTTATGTCAATCATTCGGGTGCTCCTCCGCTCCGGCACCCAGACGGGCGACCATAACCAACGGTAGAAACTGAGCACTCATCGCACATCGGTCGGGCGACCCAAAGAGGATCATCCGCGAGTACGAGAAAACCCCACGGCTGGTCGGTCGACCGTGGGGTTTCTCTTCGACGTGATGACGGGATTCGAACCCGTGTGCACGGCTTTGCAGGCCGCTACCTCGCCTCTCGGTCACACCACGTTGCTCTTCGAGACAACAGCACTGTGCCCGGGCAGGCAACGAAGGTTACGTCGCGTGCCTTCGTGTTACAGGGGGCTAGCCCCAGATGCGGCGAGACACGATGTCGGCACCCTCGCGCAGTGCGCGCAACTTGGCCCAACCGACATCCGTCGCAATAAATTCGTAGCTCGCGAAGGTGCCGAGCCCGCAGTCGATTCCTGCGATAACGCGGGTCGGGTCGCCCACGGCGTCGATCGACGCCTGAATGCGGTTGGCGACAACCTCGGGGTGTTCGAGGTAGTTGGTTGTTACGTCGATGACTCCGGGAATGAGCAGCATGTGGTCGGGCAGCGGGTTGTCGCGAAACGCGGTGTTCTCGTGCTCGTGGCGCGGGTTGCCGAGCGGAATGCTGAGCGCTCCGACCTTCGCCTCGTAGAGCAGCGGAAGCAGGTCGGCGACGGGCACGTCGTCCTGGTGCGGACCCTGCCAGTTGCCCCAACAGACGTGCAGGCGCACCTTCTCGGCCGGGATGTTGACGAGCGCGAGGTTCATTGCCTCGATGTGCAGGCGCACGCGGTCGAGAAAGACCTCAAGCGAGTCGTCGCCGAACATAATGACGCGCTCCATTGCCAGGTCGGGGGCGTCGAGCTGCAGAATGTGGCCGCGCGAGACGATGTACTCGTACTCTTTGCGCAGCTCTTCGGCGACGGCAAATACGTAGTCGGCGTCGGTCGCGTACGCCGGGTTGTCTTCGGCGCGCAGCATGGTTGTTGTCACAATTCCGGGCGATGCCGCAGAGACGAAGGTCTCGGAGTACTTACCCGCGCGGGGCTTCAGCGCCGACTCGAACGCGTCGAGGTCGCTCGTCACACCGGCGAGGTCGTCTTCGTAGTGCACTGCCTGCTGGGCCTGCGCTGTGTCCCAGACGCGGGCGAGGTCTTCTGCGACGCCGATCTGCGAATCGCCGAACGCGGCCCACGCCGGAAACTTCTGCAGGTCGAGCGACTGCTTGCGGCGGCTCACGCCACCAAATCCCGACATCCGCTCGGTCACGTAAGTGGAAAAGCCAACGCGCGGCACCTCACCGTCGTTGATGACGTCGAGGCCGGCATCGAGCTGCCCGTCGAGAACGAGGTCGAGCGCGATGGCCGCCTCACGCTCGAAGTCAGCCTTGTTGTACTCGCGACCGCGCTCGCGTGCGACGAGCAGCTTCGTCAGTGCGGGAGTGCGAGCCAGGCTGCCGGTGTGGGTGGTCAGGATGCGGTCGGTACTTTTCTTCACTCACCGAGGCTATCCGCGGCGGCGTAACGCGGCGAAACGCGCCGTAACGATTCGCAGCACAAGGTCGGGACTTTCGCCTCTACTGCCGCGGGGTGGGCGAGCGCAGGCTGGGCACAGCTAATGAATCGAGGTCTCCATGCCCACGCAACAGCCACCCATCGCCGACGAAGTGCTCACAGAAGAGAAGTGCTGGGCGAACCTGCACTCTGCTGGACTCGGTCGCCTCGCAACAGTCGCCAAGGGGCTCGTCGACATCTTTCCGATCAACTACCTCGTGAATGACAAGCTGCTGTACTTCCGATCGGGGCCGGGCTCGAAGCTTGTGAGTCTCACGTCGGCGCCACTCGTCGCGCTCGAAGCCGACGGTTTCGATGGTCGTTGGCATTGGAGCGTCGTCATCCACGGCAGCGCGAAACGTCTCGACAGTGATGACGAGATCGAGCAGTCGGGCATCAAGGATTTCGAACCGTGGAGCCATACGCCGAAGTACAACTACGTGCGCATCACGCCGACAGACATCACGGGTCGACGCATCGACCGCTACGCATTTGAGCGGCACACCCAGAGCTAGGTGAGTTGGGCGGGCGCTGCCTCGGGCGCCGCGATTGGTTCTTTCTTGTGCCGCGTGACAAGCCACGATCCACCGAGCACAAGAACGAAGCCCGTGATCGTCCACACCGTGACGCTCTCGTGCAGCACGATCACGCCCGCAAGTATCGCGACGGCCGGGTTGACGTAGGTGATTGCTGTGACGCGTACCGGGCCGATCTGGGCGATGAGCGCGATCATCAGAACAAAGGCGAGAGCGCTGCTGACGACTGCGAGTACAACGATCGAGACGACGACCTTCGTCGACGGCCACTCGGTGGGCCACGCTCCGGTGAAGAAAACAAAGGGGATGTAGACGAGCGCAGCGCCAGCCAGGGACACAGCGACAATGCCGATGCCCGGGAGGTCCGACATCCATCGACTGAGAATTGCCGGGCCGAGCGCGTAGCCGACCACAACGATCGCCATCATGCCAACGCTCGGCAGGTCGGAGCCGCCGACGTCCAACCCGACGAGCGCCGCGACGCCGAGCATGCCGATGGCGATGCCGATCCAGTTGAGTCCGGAGAGGTGGGCCGGACGCCCCATAAAGAAAGCGATCGCAACACCCGCGAGCGGAACCGCCGCAAGCAGGAGGCCAGCAGTCGAACTCGGCAGGTTCTGCTCTGCCTTGCTCAGGAAGTACCACGGGATGACGATCTCGATGATCGTGTACGCGAGCATGGGCTTCCACCGGCGCACAACCTGCCACACCTCGCGGCGGTACAGCGCGAGCGGAAGCAGAAGAATCGCCGCGAGCGCAGACCGACCGAGTACGACCATCGCCGGTTCCAGCTCGCTCACCGCGATCTTGATGAACAGGTAGGGCACCCCCCACGCGATGCCCAGAGCGGCGAAGAGGAGGAGTGCGCGGCGGTTCATTCTGCAATTGTGGCGGCGGCCACCGACGCGCGGGCAACGCGCGGCAGTGCATCGCCGAAGGTTGGCGGTAACTGGTGGTTACTCCGGAAAAACAACGCCCTTTTGCAGAATGAAGCAGCCCCACGGCTGTGGTTCGAGGGTGTGAATGACAACCGAGACCTCCCGCACGCGCGTGTAGAAGTCGAGTCGCGGGATGATGCCGAATTCGAGTGGGGCGCCGTTCTCGCGACTGGCGAGCTCAAGCACGAGTCGCTGGTTCTCTGTGACGATCGAAGCGTCGTCTTCGACCTCCATGCGCTCGAGCGGCTTCTCGATGAAGTTGTCGAGCGGAAACACGGAGAGGATCGCGGTGAGGGCGCGCACAATACCGACCTCGCCGAGGCGGATCACCGGGCGACCGGAGGCGGCGGCCGGAAAGTTGCGGTCGACGAGGGCCAGTTGGTCGGCGTGGCCCATCGTGTCGAGCACATTGAGCAGTTCGCCGCCGAGCAGCGGGTCGATTCCCTTGAGCATGGGTTCTCCTTATGGATGTGAAAAAAGGGGGCGAGGCCGCAAAGCCCCGCCCCCGATTGCAACTACTTAGTCTTCGAGACCGAACAGCGTGTACTTGCCAGCGTTGTCCTTGTTGATGACTACACAGTCGATCGACTGCTTCTCGTCTGCGCCGGTCTCGCCCGTGCGAACGAACGAGTCTGCCTGCTGAACAGCAAGCTGCGAGATGAGAACGGCGGGCTGGAGGCCCGTCGCGAGAAGGGTGCCGGCCTCGATGGCCGCAACCGCGTCGGGGCTGCCGTCGAATCCAGCGATGGTTACCTTGCCGGTGAGGCCAGCTGCGTCAACTGCCGCGACAGCGCCGAGCGCCATCGTGTCGTTGCCCGCGATGATTCCCTGAATGTCAGGGTCGCGCTGCAGAAGGGTCTCGATCTTGGAGAAGGCTTCGTCCTGGTCCCAGTTAGCGGTCTCCTGTGCGACCTGAACGAGGTCGGGGTACTGCGAGATCACGCTTGCGTAGGCCTCTGAGCGAACGCCGGCGTTGGTGTCCGACTCCTTACCGGTGAGCTCGATGTACTTGCCGGCCGGGAGGGCCGCGACGAACTCTTCTGCGACAGCTGCAGCGCCCTGAGCGTTGTTTGCAACGATCTGCGCGCTGGCAATGCCCGACTCGTTGATCTCGCGGTCGATGAGGAACACGGGGATGCCCGCGTCGACGGCCTTCTGGATCGGGCCGACCGATGCGTCAGCACCGGCGTTGTCGAGGATGATCGCGACGGCCTTCTGGCTGATGGCTGCGTCGATGAGTTCGCTCTGCTTGTTCGGGTCGTCATCGTGCGATGCGACTGCCGTCTCGTAGCCGAGCTTCTCTGCCTCTGCCTTTGCCGCGTCTGCCTCTGCCTTGAAGAAGGGGTTCGACTGGGCGGGGGTGATGATCGAGATGAGGCCGCCGGCCTCGCCGGTTGTGGCGTCGGGCTCAGCGTCGCCCGCGCAGCCAGCAAGTGCGAGCACTGCGACTGCTGCGAATGCGAAAGCTGCGGTGATTTTGCGTCGTTGCATGTTGTCGTTACCTTTCGTGGGGGTATATCTCTT
>Ga0247805_1000167_pt1 | contig 40919 bp, 35 predicted proteins | sample UWRJL044104R1_FD_180930 | JGI IMG/M metagenome (GOLD analysis project Ga0247805, IMG submission 180930) | Plant litter microbial communities from Arlington Agricultural Research Station in Wisconsin, United States - UWRJ-L044-104R-1 | ecosystem: Environmental > Terrestrial > Plant litter >...
ATGTTATATACTGAAGCACGGTATTTTCCTTTTTTGGATTCAATTTTAAACTCTGCTGTAAATTGACTCAATCTTCTGTTTTCAAAATTGGTCCTTTTAATATATCCTGTTGAATCCGTTATGAATTCTAAGCGTAAATTATTTTCTAATGCCGAAATAGGCTTGGTATCTTCATAAACTAACTTCCATACCATTAATCGGTCTTCTACAACAAAATTCTTATTTTGGGAAAAACCCATTCCACTCAAGAACAATACAACAATTACTAGTAAACTTTTTCTCATTTGTTTCGCTTTTTAAATATTATAGGTATTTATAGGCTTAACCAAGAATCAGACCAAAAACAAATCCATTTTGCTGTAAAATAAAAAAATCCCGATTGCTCGGGATTTTTATTTTTCTTTAAAGTATATCTGAACAGGTAATTAGTCAAATCATCCAAATACAAAACCAACCTCCCTCGGCTTTGTCACAGTTGCAAAAAACTGAGTACACTCGGCTGGACGAAACGAAGTTAAGAAAAAGGTAAAATACTAGCACGAAAACAGCAAATGCTCAAAACCACTGTTATGTATAGTTTTATTGGAATAGACGTTTAATTTGATAATTTTTTATAATCCAAATATCATTGATATCTTTATTCCATAAATCTACAGTTCCTCCTAATTCTGTAAAACTTTCTAATTGAGGTACAATACCAGTTTCGTATTGAATTGTATGGGGACCTATTTTTTCTAGATAACTAATAAGATCCTTATTATCCACTTCAACAATATCTTGATTTATTTGTTCTTTGTCGAGAAATGATCGAATAATTATAACTTTTTCTTTTATTTCGTCAATGTTCATTCTTTAGGTTTTTAAAAGTGATAAATTATTTTAACAGAATAAGTTTTAATTCACTGTTTTTACAAAATTACTGGTAACGTTCTGGTGCAACAGCGGGTATGGTACTAAATTAATCACCATTTGGATTTGCCAAATCATCCCAAATACAAAATCATTTTTCCATTAACCTAATTGACCAAATCCGTTGTGGTAACTGCTGACGGTAGTGCTTTTTTTATTTAGTTGATATTATAAAGTTTAATATTCCTTGATACATAAGTTCAACTTGTCCTTGGGTATACTCGGTATATTTTCCGTGAGCAGCTCTATTTCGCAAATCTAGCCAAGCTGTTACATTTTTTTGTTCTAAAACTCCATACACACTGGCTTTAACCAAGTCAGAGTTCATTGTATCAGCTTTTTTAGGTATGGTATCTCCAGAATTGTTCACAAAATCTATAGATACATTATTATTTTTGCATAGTAGTCTTAAATGCTCCTCTAATACAGATCCAATCATAACAGCCGATGGGTCTTTATAGTTTTGGTCTAATAAATATTTTCCCATTTCAAGAAAGTCCGAGAATATTTCTGCTGAGACCATTGATTTAATAGAGATTAACCAATCGTTTTCTACTTCACTGCGAATTGCTGTTAAAATATTTATTCCGTTTTCAGTTTCGTGGAAAGCTTGGCCTTTAACTCTCTCATTAAAATCTATATAAAAAGGATGTAATTCTCCATAAAGATTTTTGATAAAAGATAATGTAGCTGAACGAAAACCAACTTGTAATCCCATATCAACATAGTTTCCAGACCATTCAGAATATTTTTTTGTTGAAAGAACAACATTCCCTTGAGAAACTAATTGGTCTATTCTTTTAATTAAATCTTGTTTATTCATTTGTTTTTTTACTTTAGAATGACCGCCAACCTAATATATATATAATATAATGACTTCAATATACCCAAATACAGGTGGCTTTATGTTATTGTCTGAACTTTTACTTTTCAAACATAAACATAATAATTTTCTTAATAACATCTCAACACATAAAAAACTAATAAATCCGTTAATTGGCAAGAAATAAAACAAAAAAAAGCCCAAGAATATCCTTCCTGAGCTTTAACTTGCTGTTCTAACAAAAAACCACTCCGTTTTGGAGTGGTTTTGAGTATTATTTCTCTCTAATATAGATATCTATTGGAACTCCTGAGAAATCCCAGTTTTCTCTAATTTTATTTTCGAGGTAACGTTTGTATGGTTCTTTTACATACTGCGGTAAGTTAGCAAAAAACACAAACTGAGGTGTTGGCGATGGTAACTGCATGCAATATTTAATTTTCACATATTTCCCTTTAGTCGCTGGTGGCGGATAAGCTTCAATTACTTTCAACATAAATTCGTTGAATTTTGAAGTTGGAATACGTTGCTGTCTGTTTTCATACACTTTTACCGTAGCTTCTAGTGCTTTCAATAAACGTTGTTTTGTCAATGCAGAAACAAACAAAATTGGCACATCCGTAAATGGCATTAATTCCTGTTTGATTTTTTCTTCGTAATCGCGTGTCGACATGGTATCTTTTTCAACCAAATCCCATTTGTTTACTAAGATTACCACTCCTTTGCGGTTTTTTTCAGCCAGCCAAAAAATACTTTGATCCTGTCCTTCAAATCCACGAGTCGCATCAATAACTAAAATACAAATATCAGCATGTTCAATAGCACGTACGGAACGCATTACGGAGTAAAATTCTAAATCTTCTTTTACCTTTGCTTTTCTTCTAATTCCCGCTGTATCCACTAAGTTAAATTCGAAACCAAAACGGTCAAATTTAGTATCAATAGCATCACGAGTTGTACCTGCAATATCAGTCACCATAAAACGGTCTTTACCAATAAGTGCGTTAATGAAACTAGATTTTCCAGCATTAGGACGTCCTACAACTGCAAAACGTGGCAAAACCACTTCTTCCTGAGCTGGTTCTGGTTTTTCAGGAAAAGCATCAATTAAAGCATCAAGCAAATCTCCTGTTCCACTTCCTGAAATACTGGCAAATGTAAAATATTCTCCTAATCCAAGGTTATAAAACTCCACAGCATCTTTCTCACGCATGGCATTATCCACCTTATTTACCGCTAGCAAAACAGGCTTTGTTACCTTACGCAACAATTTAGACACTGTTTCATCCATTGGCGTAATTCCCTCTTCTACATCAACCACAAAAATAATAACATCAGCTTCATCGATAGCAAGTTCCACTTGTTTGCGAATTTCACCTTCAAATACGTCATCAGAACCACGAACATATCCGCCGGTATCAATTACAGAAAACTCTTTTCCGTTCCACTCGCTTTTTCCGTAGTTTCTATCTCTGGTAACTCCAGAAACCGAATCTACAATAGCTTCTCTTCTTTGTATCAGCCTATTAAAAAGGGTTGATTTCCCCACATTAGGTCTTCCTACTATCGCAACAATGTTATTCATTTTTTTGAATTTTAGATTTTAGATTTCAAATTTTTAGATTCTAGTTTCCTAAAACCGAATCACTTGTTATCCAAAATACAGTATTTTTAATTTTTTGCAAAGGTACACTTTTAGTTTGCAGTATGCAGCATTAAGTATTCAGTAATTAAAATGCGCTGAACTGATGACTAAAAACTGACCACTGATTATTGGTTATACCCAAAACGCTTCAACATATTAGCGTTGCTTCTCCAGTTTTTATTCACTTTTACAACCAGTTCGATATGAATTTGTTTTCCAAAGAATTTCTCTAAATCAGCACGAGCTTCAGTACCTACTTTTTTCAAAGCAGCTCCTTTGTGTCCAATGATAATTCCTTTTTGCGTATCTCTTTCTACCATAATAATAGAACGAATACGGATAATATTTTCATCTTCAAAAAATTCTTCTGTAACAATTTCCACTGCATACGGGATCTCTTTGCTGTAGTTCAACAAGATTTTTTCACGAATGGTTTCGTTTACAAAAAAACGTTCTGGTTTGTCTGTTAACTGATCTTTTGGATAATAAGCTGGCGATTCTGGTAATAAGGATATGATTCTTTGAAAAACTTCAGGAACGTTGAAATTTTGCAAAGCCGAAATTGGAAAAATTTCTGCATTCGGAACTTTCTCTGTCCAAAAAGCAACTTGCGCTTCTAATTGCTCCTGGTTTGAATTGTCAATTTTGTTCAACAACAGCAAAACCGGAATTTTAGAATGGATAATTTTATTAAAAAAAGCTTCGTCTTTTAGTTCTTGTTCCCCTATTTCGACCATATAAACTAAGATATCAGCATCTTCAAAAGCCGATTTTACAAAGTTCATCATCGACTCCTGCATTTCGTAAGCGGGTTTGATAATTCCAGGTGTGTCTGATAAAATCAATTGAAAATCCTCGCCATTTACAATTCCAAGAATACGGTGACGAGTTGTTTGTGCTTTTGATGTAATGATAGACAATCTTTCGCCAACAAAGGCATTCATTAATGTTGATTTCCCAACGTTTGGATTTCCAATGATATTTACAAAACCTGCTTTATGTGTCATAATGTGTGTAATTTGAATCAAGTGAAGTATCGGATTTTTACACGATAACTTGAATTCGTTTTTAATTTTCGAATCCATAAAAAAACCTCAATGCGGTACTGAGGTTAACTCCTTATATTTCTCGATGTTTCGGGCACAAAGGTACAATAGAATCTAATAGTTTCCATAAGAATTCCTTACATTTTTACAATTGCTAAGAATCTAGAAACTGATTTTAAGCTTTTTATATTAAAAACAACTGTTTCCGATTTTAAAACTATTCTATCCCTCAAAAAAAAAGACTATCTTTATCAAGACAGTCCTTAAACTAATTAGTACAATAAACTACTAGTACATTTTTTTTTTACACCATTTTAAGGCTAATCTTTTGTATTGCGAACCAGATTAAGGCCCGTCATAAAAATTACAAAACCAACTAGACCGTAAAGTGTATATAAAATGATATCATTTACATTTCCAGAAAGTTTTGTAAAAACTACAGATGTACAAACCAGACCAGCAGTTCCAAGAACGGTGAGCATTGCTCCGAAAGATCTTTTTAAATTCATAACATTTAATTTTATAGTTATTTTTATAAGACACCTTTTTTTACAATCATAAAAGCATAGAAAACTGTCTTTTCTTTTTCTCGCTGTTTGATTCTAAAAAATTTTTATTTATTTCCAATTAAAAGGAAAACAAAGTTGTGTCAAAATTTTATAAAAAAATTATATAATTATTTTAAAGTGTTATATAATTCATACCTATAATGATATTGGATCAACAATTGATTAACTATAACTAAATCAACCTAATAAATCAAAGAACAGATTTTTTTAAACTTCAGCATTGTATATGTCGAATTTATATGTATCTTTGCACCCGAAACATCGCGGGATAGAGCAGTAGGCAGCTCGTCGGGCTCATAACCCGAAGGTCACAGGTTCGAGTCCTGTTCCCGCTACTAAGGTAGCCTTATTGAGATTACAAAACGCACATCGCGGGATAGAGCAGTAGGCAGCTCGTCGGGCTCATAACCCGAAGGTCACAGGTTCGAGTCCTGTTCCCGCTACTAAGAAAACACCACTGAAAAGCTGGTGTTTTTTTGTTTTAAAATATATTTATATGGCTGAATTCGTAGTCTATATTCTGAAAAATTTATTCAGCACTACACAGGAATACTTCCAATATTAAATCAATATCCATACTATAGATTTAAATATTCATAAAAATCATTCTTAGTTAGTTCTGTCATATGGTATTTTATTAACTATTAATAGTTTTTCTCTAATTCACAGCAATATAAATATAAAAAAGATGAGAGGTTAATCATCTTTCTCAGATATTTAAAAAAAAACCAGACATTCTTAAAATATCTGGTCTCTTCAATTACATCTTTGTAAAAAAATCTATTTTTAAAAGATGTAACAATTTTCATGTACGCTTTAGCGCCCGTCAAATTCCCTGCGTTTATAAAAAGCATCATCATTACTTTCAAATCCAGATTGGACATCATCAGGATAATATGATCTCAAAATGCTTCTTTCATAGTTTCTATCAAAATTGTCCTGTATATTATATCTTCCTGTTCTTCTGAAAGTATCATAAGATATACCATTAGCCATGACAATTTTTGTGTCCTTATTAATGTTTACAGATCCAATAGGTATAATCAGATGACTGTCTCCTTCTTTGTAAAGAAACTCCCTTCCGTTTTCGTGGGCTATGGTGTCATGCACTTCATTACGACTATCGTCAATTAATGCTTTATCGACTTTTACATCGAGATAAACCACACGCTGCATGTCTTTATTTACCCAAAGATTGTCAATTTTACCAATAGTACGATTGTCTGCATCTACTATTTTCCATCCTCTTACATCAGAATAGTTTGAAGCTACTTTGTAATCCGTGAGTTCGTCCAGCCTGTATAAATTTTTGTCTTTATTCTCCATGTTCTTTCTATTTATAAATTATATTTTTCTTGCTTACTCTACAATAGTATCTGTAGTTGTGGTATTTTCTATTTCTACAGTATTTACATTCTGCACCTGATCATCTTTTAAAAAGACATAATATACCAACCCTGCAATCAAAAGCACTGCAACTATCCATGGCCAGACTGGCCTTTTTTTCTCAATTTTAATCTCTGCCATAACTTTATCTTTTAAATTAATTTAACTTTAATAAAAATACAAATGAGACTAGATTCTAAGTTATTTAATTTCAAGCAGATGTTATAAAATTCCTAGCAGAGAAAAACTAAAACTGCCATGATTAAGCTTCGGAGAAATCTGGAGCATTTTTATTTTGGACTAGTTTGAAGTACTTTGCGTTCAAGAGCGAAACGCTTGCAACAGCTGCGAAAAAAAAGAAAGAATTAACTAAGCTCTACAACTGATTTAATCAAAATCTCTTTTACTTTTGCCCCATGTTAGAAATTATTTACCAGGACGAATATATTATCGCAATTAACAAACCAAGCGGATTGCTGGTGCACAAATCATTTTATGCACGCGATGCAAAAGTGTATGCTATTCAAGAATTGAGAAATCAAATAGGGCAACACGTTTATCCAGTTCATCGGTTAGATCGCAAAACATCTGGTGTCTTATTATTTGCCTTAGATAAGGAGGTTTTGAAAATTATGAATGATCGCCTTGCTACACGCGAAGTCGAAAAAAAATATTTAGCCATTTTACGAGGCTGGTCACCCGAAGAACTAACGATTGATTATGATTTAACCAATGATGATGATATTACACAAAATGCAATAACCTACTTTCATCGCTTACAAAATGCCGAAGTGGAGTTGGAATTTAACAATAAACCAACGTCAAGATATTGTTTGGTAGAAGCGATTCCTGAAACGGGACGTATGCATCAATTACGAAAACATTTCAAGCATATTTTTCATCCCATTTTAGGAAGTCGTCCACATGGCTGTAACAAACAAAATAAATTATGGCTGGAGAATTATGAGCTAAAAGGAATGATGCTTCATGCTCATCAGTTAGTTTTTAATCATCCAATAAAAAATGAAAAACTAATCTTAAATGCAAAGATTAATGAAGAGTTTAGCAGAGTAGGCAAAATTCTTAATCTGGATTTGAGTAAGTATAAATAGAATAATAATCATAAAAACAGCTTAGCTATTACATTCTTCCCAATACTAAAAAAAAGCTCCAGATTCCAGATTTCTCTGAAGCTTTTTTAATTATACCAGAACGCAAACTACTGCTCTTTTCGACTTCTTTCCTGTTTTATTTTCTCCCGGTGCTGAATTCCAAAATCTCTTAAGGTAATTATAATTGGTTTTATGGACCAGCTATAATCGGTAAGTTCATATTCAATTCGTGCGGGATAACCTTCATAAACCTTTTTTTCTACAAACCCATTCAGTTCCATTTCTTTCAGTTCATGCGAAAGTACCTTAGAAGTAATCTTAGAAACTTCTTTCTGGATTTCGCTAAATCTTTTATTCCCTTCCATCAATGCAATTGTAATAGGAACTCTCCATTTTCCGGTTATGATATAAATAGCATCCATTATAGGCACAACTTCTGTTTTACATCGCAGTACTCTTTCCATTTCTGGTCTTTTAACAGGTACAATTTCTTCTTGCATTGGATTCATAGTTTATAATCTGGGGGTTAGTTACCTAAAAGTAAGCAGTTACCTTTGGGTAAGGGGTTAATTTCCGGGGGCTAAAGTACATACTTTTGCTTCTATATGTCAATAACGTATCATTATACTAATTTATTTCTGCATCATTAAAATTGATACAAATTAGTAAATCCATGATTTTATTTGGAAAAAGTCAGAGAAAATCTAAAGAAACTGAACGAATAAATATGAAGAAAAATAAAATTGTACTCGGACTGGTAATATTCTTACTGTTAGTATCAGGAGGAAGCTATCTTTATTATGGAGTTTTATTTAAAACATCCCGTAATATAGAGTCGGAAGACGCCACTTTCAACATATCAGCCGAAACTTTGATAGAGGACTATAACACCAATCAAAAAAAAGCAGATGCAAAATACCTCAACAAAACCATAGCAATCGAAGGAATAGTGAGTAGCGAAACCGATTCAACTCTTATTTTACACAATACTGTTTTTTGCATTCTTATCCAACCTCAAAAAACTAAGCTGACAAAAAAAAATATTGTCATCAAAGGAAAATGTATTGGCTATGATGAACTCTTCGAAGAGATTAAGCTGGATCAATGCACCATTATTAAATAATTAAATAGTTTATGAAGAATTTTTTATTGCCCGTTTGTCTTTTTCTAGCCACTATGGCGTATTCACAAAACGATTTATTACAATCTCTTGATTCTACTCAGGTAGAAGACACACACTCTACAGCTACTTTTAAAGCATTACAGCTTGTAACATTGCAAACCACAAAAATGCCTGCTAAAAAAGAATTTTATTTTGTGGTATCGCATCGCTTTGGAAGTGTAAAAGGAGGTCTTGATGATTTTTTCGGACTGGACAATGCTACTACTAAATTAGGCGGTATTTATGGAATTACAGATTGGCTATCTGTTAATCTATCCCGACATACTTTAAATAAGATGTACGAAACGGGATTAAAATACCGACTGACTAGACAAAGCGCTGATTTTCCTGTGGACATAGTAGGAAACAGTGTGGCAGACATTAATACTTTCTTAGAAAAAGAACAATATCCAGGATTAGAATTCAAACATCGTGTTGCATTCGTTCAGCAAATATTGGTATCAAGAAAAATAAACGAGAAACTTTCATTAGAATTAGTACCCTCATTTGTACACAAAAATCTTTATAATCCTGCAATCGAAAATGACAATCAGTTCTCTTTTGGAGGAGGCGGACGCTATAAATTAACCAAGAGATTATCGGTCAACTTAGAATACGTACACAATTTTGACAAACCTGATTTTTACCAAAACCCATTATCCTTAGGCTTAGATGTAGAAACAGGAGGACATGTTTTTCAATTAATTTTCACCAATTCGCAATCCATGAGCGAAAGCGGATATCTTACTAATGCCGCAGGAAAATGGGACAAAGGAGATTTCTTTTTTGGATTTAATTTATATCGAGTATTTTAAAAACGATAACTATGAAAAAAATAATTGCAATTATGATTTTAACAGCAGCACTAACCAGCTGTAATGATTCTGATACTTTTGAAGATATCGAGACCCCACCACCTACAAACGGAGGAACAACACCAGATCCACAACCAGCTGAAGCAATTACTTATTCAAAAAATGTAAAAGCAATTATTGATGCTAATTGTATAGGCTGTCATTCTAGCGGACGTTCAGCTGCTTTCAGACCCTTAACAACATTTTCAGAAGTAAAAGCCGCTGTAGAAAATGCAGGTTTATTAAACCGAATTCAATTGCAAAATGGCCAGCAAGGATTAATGCCACAAGGAGGCAGAATGTCTCAGGCTAATATTGACCTAATTGTAAAATGGAATACAGACGGACTTAAACAAGAATAAACTACTATGAAAAAATCAGTTTTTATTTTTTCCGCCTTATTTACGCTTTTTGTAAGTATCAATGGATTTGCACAGAAAATTGTAACTAAAACCGGTACCATAAAATTTCAGGCTTCCGTACCTTCTTATGAAGAAGTAGCGGCCGAAAACAAAAGCGTTTCAGCAATTTTAGAACAATCAACTGGCGATTTTGCAGCCTTAGCACTCATTAAAGGATTCCGATTTAAAACGGCATTAATGGAGGAACATTTCAATGAAAATTACATGGAATCAGAGAAATATTCGAAAGCTACTTTTAAAGGTAAAATTGAAGGTTTTGACATTTCTAAGCTTACAAATACAGCTAAAAACTTTGTAGTAAAAGGAGATTTAACCATACATGGTAAAACAAAAAATATCATCACAACTGTAAAAGCGCTAAAAACAGCAAATGGAATTGTACTAGAAGGCACATTTGACGTTAAACCGGAAGATTTTGCTATCGAAATCCCTAAAATAGTTAGCAACAAAATTGCTGATAAAATTAAAATTAGTTACAACTTTACATTGAAATAACGGTCATGATGTATGCACCCCCAATACATTGTGATAGTTATTCTTTCACACAAAAAAGCTTCAGATTTCCCTGAAGCTTTTTTACTATATATTAGATTTGATTTCGTAAAATTATTTTGCTGTTACACGCCAAATTGTTTTGGCAGCATCATCAGTTACTAATAAAGAACCATCTGGTAAAACTGCAACGGCAACTGGACGTCCGTATACTTCTTTCTTTTCAGCATTGGCTATAAAACCAGTTAAAAAGTCTTCTGGTTTGCCCGAAGGTTTTCCTTTTTTAAAAGGTATAAAAACCACTTTATAACCTGATAATTCCGATCGATTCCAAGAACCATGCTGTCCTACAAACATTCCATTTCGGTATTTTTTAGGAAAAGAATTATTGCGGTAAAATGTGAGTCCCAAAGATGCTGTATGCGAACCCAATGCAATATCTGGCACTATAGCTTTGCTCACCAAATCAGCTCGTTCTCCTTTATGGCGCGGATCTACATTTTGTCCAAAATAACAATAAGGCCAGCCATAAAATCCGCCGTCTTTTACACTGGTAACATAATCCGGAACCAATTCGTCTCCCAGTTCGTCACGCTCATTTACCGCCGTCCATAAGGTTTTTGTTTCTGGAGCCCAATCCATACCATTAGGATTTCTAAGTCCGCTGGCATAAATACGCTCCCCGCTTCCATCGGGATTAATTTCTAAAATATTAGCACGCTTGTATTCAGATTCAATGCCGCGCTCTGCCACATTACTTTCTGAACCTACCGTAATGTATATTTTTGTTCCTTCTGAATTTGCAATTATGTTTCTAGTCCAGTGATTGTTGTATCCTCCCGCAGGCAATTCTACTATTTTTTCGTATTTTCCAGTATTGGTACTATCTTTTTCATGATAGGGAAATCGCAATACCTCATCCGTATTGGCTACATAAAAATAATTATTAAGAACTAACATCCCAAAAGGCTGATTCAAATTAGCCAAATAAGAATATTTACTTTCATAAACGCCATCTTTGTCTTTGTCTCTAAACATTGTAATGCGGTTAGCGCTTCCGAAATTTTGTGCTTTCGATGCAAAAAACTCATCCTTTTCATCGCTACGCTTTGATTTTGGTATTCTTGTACCCGATTCTGCTACAAACACATCACCGTTTTTTGCTACATACAACCATCTAGGGTTTTCTAATCCGCCAGCAAATTTAGACACTGTGAAACCTTTTGGAGCCACAGGTGCCTGATCGCCTTTCCAACCAATAACTTTAGAAAATACTTTACTGGATTTTGTAGCATACGGCGCAGGCAAAACCACCTGATCTTTGTATTCTTGTGCCTGCAATGTAAGATTGGATAGTACAATAAAGAGTACACCACTTAATTTCAAGCATTTATTAAATTTCATATTTGTTATTTTATTTGATTTACCAATCTAATTTTACTAATCCTACCGCCTGACGTTCTAATTGTACAGGCACAATAGTCTTACCCGAAGTTATTTTTATTTTCTTTGTCGAAATACTTTTTAATTTTCCCGATTCTTCTAAAGTATTTATTTGCTGTTGCGTAGGATTTTGAGGCGAACCCATTTTTTTCCAAACCTCATACGAATTACTATTTTCCTTATCAATTATATAAACAGTAAGATTTGCCTTTTTTACAGGGATATTTTCAATAGTTACATTTGCCGTTTCAGTCGCTCCTGGTTTGTCATCATCATGATAATTCCAAACCATTACCGCTGCCGATTTTTTATCTTTAGTTGCCAAAACCCCAATATCCGACTGCGCTCCACGAACACTTGATTTAATTACTTCTTCCAAAGGATACATACGATTACTTTCTGCCTCCAGACGCGCACCAGTCATCATTCCGAACATTCTAAAAACATTCAGTACTGGTTTATCAACGCCGTTGGTAGCCAAATCTCTAAATCCATAAAACCACGGCTGATTTTCAAACTCAAAAGACCATGATACTGCTCCAAGAAAATTAGCCTTTGTTTTATCTGCCAATAAATATTTTCGGGCAAAACTTGCTGCGGTATAACTGGAATACATGGTTCCGTTTCGATAAGCATTCTCTGGATTTGTAGCCATACCACAAGCCGCACAGCCTTCAGGATCAGACTCTCCTATTATCAACGGAAGGTCTTTGGTTTCAGGATAAGACATCGCCATATTGAATCCAGTTTGAATATCATTCAGTTGTGGAGCCATATTCATTCGAACTGCGCCATCCACTAATTTAGGCGAACCTTTGGCATGAAAAAGTATGGCATCCATTGGCGAACCTATTTTACCCGTAGCATAATTAGTTCCGCTGATACAATGTTTAATAAAACCATTCGTCCATTCCTGAGCACCTTTTCCTTTAGTTCCAGCGATATTTATACCACCAATTTTTGCCGTAGGCAAGGCTCTTTTTAAACCATCGGCAGCATAATCATATAATTTATAAAATTCTTCGCGGGTTCCTTTCCAGTAATGACCATTTGGTTCGTTCCAAACTTCCCAATACCAGCTTTCGACTTCTTTTTGACCGTAACGTTCTACAGAATGTTTTACCCATTCATAAACCAGATTACGCCATTTATCATAATCTTTTGGCGGATAAGCCCAACCCGTAATAATATCAGTATAAGGATCACCAGGTTTCCAGTAATGACGGTAAGGCGAAGGATGTGTAGAAAGTGCTTCGGGCATAAAGCCTATTTGTGCCAAGGGTTTCATTCCGCGTGAAACATAGGTATCAAAAATACTATCTACAATTCTCCAGTTGTAAATAGGATTGCCATTAGCATCTTCTGTATACGCATTTGTTGAGCCCCATTTTAGAGCTGCAACCCCATCGCCACTCACAAGCAAACTATGCGCACGAACATAAACTGGCACCGGACTTAATTCGGCAATTTCGGTAAGGAGTTTTTTTCCATCTTTCATATAGGTATAATTAGGCTCATCATAACCAAACCATGCCCATACGGGTTTCATAGGTCCAATTTCTTTGGTAAGATCTACCTTAATTTCAGGATTTTGAGCGTGCAATGTTGCTGCTGTATATAAGGTTAAAATAACAGACAGGCAACGGTTTAGTGGTTTATACATAGGTTGGTTTATTGCTTACGGAATTTCCGTAAAGTTTATAATTTTACAATATGTTTACTCTTATTCAACAAAGTTGATAAAAAATAATTAGATATCATTATAATCAGTATCTTTATTTTCGAATTTAATTTTTGGCACAAAAAAACAGTTAGCTTGGACAATTGTAAAATTTAATTGTCCTTAATTTGCGGCAAAAATGAGTTTAGATAAAGATAAACTATTTGAAAACTGGCATTTTGGAAAACGAAAAAGCACAAACTAAAGTCAACACAGACAACAATCTTGAAGTAGGCGAAAGAATACGCCTATTGCGTATCAATCAAAAACGCACTTTGCAAGAAGTGGCAGACAGCTGCGACTTATCTAAAAGCATGATTTCTAAGATCGAAAACAACAAAACCATACCGTCAGTAGCGACTTTGGTAAAAATAGCTTCAACATTAGGCACTACTATATCGGACTTGTTAGAACAGGATGGATGGAACAAAGCAATTGTTACCAGCCGTAAAGAAGCAGTTGAAAAACTGGTTAAAACCGAAAAAGGTTATTTGATATTTCCCTATGCTTCAGAATACCACCAAAAGAAGATGCAGCCTTTTTTGTTTGTTGCCCGAAAAGGCGAAGTCATTCCACACCAATTATCACACGATGGGGAAGAGTTTGTTTTTGTGGTAGAAGGCGAAATGAAAATGCAAGTTGGCGACACCGAATACATTCTAAAAACAGGTGACAGCCTGTACTTTAACGCCTTACAAAAACACGGAATTATTCCCATAACTGATGAGGTTACTTATATTGATATTTTTGTTTAGCTTCAAAAAACAATCTTTTACTTTTTTACAAAACAACTCTTGAACTCCAAAAAGTTTAGCTACTTTTGCGCCCGCAATGGTTTGGCTTTATTTTTCGATAGAGTCAACTAAGAGGGAATCAGGTGTAAATCCTGAACAAGCCCGTTACTGTAAATTCCATGCAACATTTTGACAGATTTTAAAAAGTTATCTTTTTTCGAAATCGAATCTTTTGCCACTGTCTCGTTCCAAACGAGATGGGAAGGCGGCTCAAAATGGGAATAAGTCAGGAGACCTGCCACTGCACATAAACTGAAGCTTTCGTGGACCAAAGCTTTCAACACAAAACAATCAAATTTAGATTTGATTTTCAATTTTTTCGACCTTACTATTTTTAGTAAAAAAAACATTTATGCATCTATGTAACCCTAAATTACATGGAAGTTTAGTGCTGTTTGCATGCGGTTTATTTATAAATCTATTGTACATACAGTATCATCTTCCTGTATTAAAAAAAGATCCTGATTCTTTTAAACCTCATCATTCTGTTGAGGTGATTCCTGGTACCTGTGAAAATAAAAAAACAACTTTTTATTTCTTTCCAATAAAATACAATTACAAATACTAACACTTTTAAAATTCAAAAATGAAAAAAATTCTATTCTCATTATCCGTAATCTTATCATTAACTGCCTGTTCTAATGATGAAAACATTACTCCAGAAACAGTTATACCTGAAATTCCTGTACCCGAAGTTCCTGCGCCTGAAATAACACTCATAGAACCTGAAAATGGTTTTTCAATAGACAAAATGCAATGGCTTAGAATCCAACCTGAAATAAAAAACTTAAATAATGCAACATTTACATGGTCATTAGAAGGAAAAGAAATTACAACTTCAACCAACTTGATTTACGTTTTTGCCGAAGCTGGAACATATAATCTTGAATTTAAAGCGAAAAACTCAGTTAGTGAAATTTCAAAAAAACTAATTCTTAAAGTAAATGAAAAAACTTATTTGAATAAAATTACGCATGTATTCGATTATTTTCCAGCGCCTGGACAATCTGTCAATAAATTACCTGCTGCAACAATAGATGACACCGATGAAACTATGAGAGCAAAAGCAGAAACGGCTTTGGTAGCAGGAAACATGATCAGTCTTGGTGGTTTTGGAGGTTATGTAGAATTTGGTTTTGACCATACTATCATTAACAAAGAAGGAAATGATTTTATTGTTCATGGAAATGCACTAGCTACTTGGGCTGAACCAGGAATTATCATGGTTTCTTATGATGCCAATGGAAACGGAAAAGCCGACGATGAATGGTATGAAATAGCAGGTTCTGAATACAACAAAGAAACTACTATTAAGAATTATGAAATGACATATTACAAACCAGAAGCAGAACCAACAAATGCTAGCGAACCAAATTACATTCGCTGGACTGACAATCATGGACAAACGGGTTATATTTCTAAAAACTCATTTAACAGACAAGCTTATTACCCTGTATGGAAAGGAGCTTCTATAACTTTTAAAGGTACTTTCCTGAAATCGAACATAGCAGGCAGTGGTAATAACTGGTCTAATCTTCCTTATGAATGGGGTTACTCTGACAACTGGGCTAACAATAACGAAAAAGCACAAATTAACATCGATTGGGCTGTAGATAAAAATGGTAAAACTGTAAAATTAAAAGGAATTGATTTTGTAAAAGTCTATACTTCAAACCGTGCTGAAGGCGGATGGCTAGGAGAAGTTTCTACTGAAGTTTCCGGTTTTACAGATTTAAATCTTCAAAAATAATTAGATAAACTAAAAAAAACCTCAAGAGTAATTAAACTCTTGAGGTAAAAAATAAAAACCAAACTAATTATTTTTTTAACCAAAGGCCTTTATATGTTGATTTTATAAGATCTATTTATAATTCAATTTTTATTGTAATGGATCGAAAGTTGATGTTCCTCCAGACCAACCTGAAGTTTGACCTAAATAAAGTGCCGTGTTAAGAAAATTAGGAGGAAAGCCAAAGAAATAATACTGATTGTACCATTTAAATTTCCATGGCAAAGTTGCATTAACAGGATCAACATTGTCTTTTTCCACAACTTTAATAAAATTAGCATAAAAATAATCTACATATTGATCATAGGTTGTAATTCCTGCGGGATAGGTAGCAGGATTTCGATCAGCAACAGGAGCAACTCCATTTACTGGCACGAATGGATCTGCAGTTCCTACGTAATTTGCTCCATTTTTTTGTGCAATAAAAAATATCCCTTTTCTTCTCATTCCTTCAATAGGAGTTTGGTTCAAACGTGTACAAGTACCAAAATCATCATTAAAAAGCATCCAACGTCTTAAATCCCAAAAACGTTTACTTTCATAAGCAAATTCTACTTTTCTTTCGTTGATAGCAGCAGCAAAATGTTGATCTCTTGTAACTACATCCCCTAAACCAAAAGTACCGCCATTACTTTCTATACCAGCTCTTTCTCTAACCTTCGCAATTAACGATTTACCCTCTGCCAGTTTATTAATTCCAATGGCTGATTCTGCTAAATTTAGTAGTACCTCAGCAAAGCGCATTTCCATATAATCTGTACCACTAAATTGATAAGCATTTGCGTTACTTGCTTTTGGATTAATAGCCTTTCTTATATACACATTAGTATTTACTGTTCCTAAAGTTTCGGTAAAACCATTAGGTAAAATTGTTGCATCAACTGGAGCAGTTCTATACCAATGGTAACTAAATTGTTTAAAATTAACATCTTCAGCATAAGCCCATGGCGCACCGCTATACACAAAAGTTTTATAGAATCGTGGGTCTCTGTTTTTATAAAATGTTTGTAATGAATATGGATAAGCAGTTGAAACTCCTGGTGCTTTACCATCTTTCATAGGGAATGCATCCATAATTTGCTTGGTTGCTCCAATAGAACCTGCTCCTCCTGATGTTTTAGAACGACATGCTCTTTCCCAGTTATTATTTCTCATCAAGTTAGATGAAGATGTATTATTAAATCCATAAACTATTACAGCTTCCGAATTTCCAGCTTCTACAAACCACATGTTTTCCCAAGCGGCACCATTAGCAAAACCACCGGTATTAAAAAGTTTAAAACCATTAGCTTCTAATAAGGTTTTAGCCTCAGTATTAGCATCATAAGCACGTTGCCAACGACTTATATCATCTGTACGGTTAAATAATGGACTCGCCCATGTTAATAAAACACGTCCTTTAAAAGCTGCAGCGGCTCCTGAATTAATTCGACTCCATTCAGCATTATCCCATTTGGGAGGACATAAAGCTATTGCCTTATCTAAATCGGCAACAATTTGTTCGATACAAGCAGAAGTTGAACTTCTAGGTATTTTAAGATCTTGCCCCTCTCCTATAGAACTTTGAGCTGTTAAAACCAAAGGAACTCCTCCATACAATCTTACCAAATCAAAATATTGCCAAGCTCTCCAAAAATACAATTGTCCTTTCAGCGGATTTTTATCGGCTTCAGCCATACCATATTTATCAATATTATCCAAGAATAAATTTATTTGCCTTAATCTGGTATAGGTATTATTTGCTATACTTTGAGTTACACGAGTGCCTATGTATGGTAAACAATTAGCATCTGTATTAGTTCCTGGTGCCGCCCAAACCTTATTCCAGTTTACCTCTCCCGGCAATTCATCGGTTGTTCTGGAAAAATTATCATTATTTACCGCTAAATCCCATGTAAAAGCACTTGTACCATTTGTAGGTAAAATCAATTTATAGATATAATCTACATAAAATTTACCTAAAATTGGATCCTGATATACCTGTTCGTTAACACCCGTCAAGTCCTCTTTTTCAGCAAGGAAATCATCGCTACAACTTGCTAAAGACATCATTAGCAAAACTCCTTTTAATATATTTATTTTTATATTTTTCATGATCAATAATTTAATTTGTTCTTAATTAGAAAGCTAGATTAATTCCCAAAGAATAAGTTTTTATATCCGGATAAACATCATAAGCTCCATTTGGGCTTTTATAATCAAAAGGATTATATAAAATAAATGGATTAATAGCAGTAAGATTCAATCTGCAACTACTAATTCCTAATGCCTTAGTAAATCTCTCTGGCATTGCATAACCTAAATTAATATTACGCATTTGAATGCTGGTGGCAGAACGTTGCCAAAATGTAGAAGTAGGTGCTAAATTTAGCGCTTCATTATAAGGGTTTGGCATTGTACCATTAGGATTTAAAACCGGATCATAAATATTATTCCAAATAGAAGGTCTATTATCTATACCTTCATTAATAACTGACTTCATTGACTTTCTGGTTTGACCATCAACTTCATTCCATCCTCCGCCAAAAGATGCAGTAACCACAGCATTTAAAGTTATATTTTTATAACCTACTTTAAAATTTGTCCCCATACTGTATCTGGTGCCTTCCCTTTTAGCTAATTTTATTTGATCCCACTCATCTACAATTCCATCAGCTGGTGCAAATTCCCCTGTAGCGGTATTCATAGGGCCACGAATGTCAGCATAAGACAAGGAACCTGGCCTTAAGTTAGCTGCCAAAACTCCAAAAACGCTCTTAATGTTATATTTAGCCACATAAGCATCAATATCTTCCTGAGTCTTTAACATTCCTACATAATCATGCCCCCATACTCCTCTATCAGAAGGTCCAGCTTTAACTCCCCAAGGTAATAGACTTTCTTGTGCATTAAAATCTCCTACAATCTGATTATCATTACCCCAACCAAAGTTAACATTCACTCCATATTTAAAATCTTCACCTATTCGATCATCCCAACCTAAAGAAAATTCATAACCATAATTATCTCTTTTACCGTAATTCTCAGCAGCAACCGAACCTCCTACAGTAGCTGGTACGTCACCCGTTTTACTCATTAACATTCTTGTGGCAATATTGTAATACATTTCAGCGGTTAAAGACAATCTGTTATTTAAAAATTTTGAATCAATACCAAAATTTGTTTTTAATTCGTCTGACCAAGACGCATCCCTGTTAGGAGTTACTTCCATCTTCAAACCTGTCGTAGGATTCCCATTTCCTATAACTATACCTTCCGCATTTCGATAGGTAAACCGTTGTCTCCACTGCCACGCTTTTGTATTATCAGCACCTAACTTACCAATAGAATATCTAAACTTTAAGAAATCTACAAAGCTAGATTTAAAGAAATCTTCTTTTGAAATCACCCATCCTGCTGATAAAGAATAAAATTTACCCCAATAATTTTCTGGCGCAAATTTGGTAGAAGCATCACTTCTGAACAAAAATTCTGCTAAATACTTTTCCGAATAAGAATAATTCAAACGACCAACATAAGCTAATGATCCCGATTCAACCCCTGTAGTAGAACCGTCTAAAACACCAGCAGCGGTAAACAATTGTCCGTTAGTAGTTGACAGTGGATCTTCTTTATAAAAATCATCGCCAGTGCTTTCAGACTCTCCCCTTTCAACAGAAAATAAGCCCGATACAGAATGTTTACCAAAATCACGACTGTATACCAAATTCAAGTTGGTTTGTTCCGATTGAGATCTACTATCACCCCAACCTATCCTATTACCATTATTATTAATTCTAGGTGTAATTTTTGTAAATGATGAAAGAGCTGCATTAGGGTCATAAATATGACCATTAGCACCATGAATTCCTGGTGTAGTTTCAAACTGATAGACGGTAAATTTAGTACCTATATAAGTAGACCTGTTGTAAGATACGTTGCGTGCATAAGATGCTCTGGCTGACAATCCTTTTATAAAAGGCATTTGGTATTCTACATTCAAATTAACAGATAAATTATTCCCTTTATTAGTAGAAATATTCCCCAAGCGATTGATTTCACCAAAATGATATTGGGATTCATTTGAAGTATTTAACCTCTGTACACCTAAACCTTGGATATATTGAGGCAAATAAGGAGCTGCATTTAATAATCTTCTATAATCATTCTCCTCATTAGTTCCACCATTTCTACTGTTAGTATTTGTTCTATCATTTAAGAATCCTGCAATTTGAATTCCTGCCTTGAAATTATCCGAAATATTAAAATCAGCACCTGATCTGAATGTCCATTTAGCAAAATCAATGTTACTTAAATTTCCTGTCTGGGTATAATACGATCCTCCAGCAAAAAAAGTAGCTTTCTCTGTACCTCCGGAAATATTTAAAGTATGTTTTTGATTTGTTGAAGGCTTCCACTCATCTTCTATTTGATTATAATCCAATGTTTTGAAATACTGCAATTCATCGTCTGAAAAGAAATACTGAGGAGAATTATTAGGGAGTCTATTATTTCCATTAGCACCGTTCATAATATTATAATACATAGCATAATCGTATGCATTTAACATTTTAGTCCTGTAAGTTTCATCCTGATAACCATACAAGCCAGCATAAGAAAACTTAGTGGTTCCTTTTTTACCTCTTTTTGTAGTCACAATAACAACTCCATTAGCCGATCTAGAACCGTAAATAGCCGCCGCAGCATCTTTAAGAAAAGTTAAACTTTCCACTTCCGAAGCATCTAAACTATCAAACAAAGTACTATCATTAGAACCATCTCCAGCTACCTGAAGTACCCCATCAATAACATACAAAGGGGTTGTATTTCCTCCATCTTTAGAAAGTGAAACAGATTTACGCACATTAATAGCCGCTGCTTTCCCTGGTCGAGCAGTACCTCCTGAAACATCAATACCTACAATTCTACCTGCCAAGGCAACAGCTAGATTATTTGTTGGCAAATCTTCAATTTCACTAGCTTTTATAGTTTGTATGGCACCTGTTAAATGTGATTTTTTCTGCGATCCATATCCTACAACAACTACTTCTTCTAATCCTGAAGCATCTTCGTCCACTGTTACATTAATAGTTGTTGACTCTCCTACTATTCTTTCGGAAGTTTTCATGCCAACATAAGTAAACTGTAGAACAGCTCCTTTAGGTGCTTGAATTTTATAATTCCCATCAATATCGGTCAAAACCCCATTTTTTGTGCCCTTCTCGATGACATTAAGTCCGATAACTCCCAGGCCATCTTTATCAACCACTTTTCCAGTAATGGTTAATCTTTCATTTGAATTTTGAGCAAAACTGCTCCAACATATCATGCTGAACAATACTGCACTAAATATTATTTTAAATGCTTGCTTCATAGTGTTTTTTTGGTTTAAAAATTAATAGTTTAGGTTGGTTGGTTATTTTAAAAGAATTGAGAGTAAAATTTTCAACAGTAAATATGATTTTTACAGACAGTCGCATTCATTGTAAACGTTTACATTTTTTGATATTAATTTCTAAAATAAAAAATCAAGAAATCTGAATTAAATTGTAAACGTTTACATTTGAAATCAAATAAGTTGTAGCTTCTACAAATATTTACTGTATTATCAAATTTGATTACTCTTTTTAAATGTTTTCTTCAACGGATTTTAGGACAAAAACCGATATGGCTATAAGTGGAAATAGTAGCCCATCAAACTGCTGGTTAATAGTTTGCTTCATTTGGTGTTTTTTTTAGTTGGTAAATAGTTAAGTCAGTCCCTAAAGACTTTTTTGGTTGGCGGTAAAATTAGATATTAGAAAAAACCAAATAGGGGTAAAAATCACTTTAAAAAGGGGGGTATTTTACAAACTCAATATTTGCTGTTTAGCAGTGAAATTAAAAAAGTGGAAAAATCACTAAAATACAGGGGGCATTTATCTAAATAATCTTAAAACAAAAAAACAAAAAAACAAACAACTCCCCAGCAAAGACGAGTCTATTTAGTAGTGTTTTCATTGATTATAATAATAGTATTATACAAGTAAGATAAAATGTTTTAAAAAAACATTTTATCTGTTACTCTTTAAAAAGTAAGGGACGTAAGCAAGAAAATTTTACAATTTTATTGCTTACGTCCCTGAAAATATCTTATTATTACTCGCTAAATAAGATTATTCAAAGTAAATTAATTACAATTCATACCATTCTTTATCAGAAGATTTTGAATTGCTGCCTAAAATATTCTTAAGTGTGTATCTTTCGGCTTCTGATTTTTTTAATTGGTGCGTCCATGATGCTCTTTCCTTTGGTTTGAAACCTTCGCCAGTACATTCATATTCAGCAAAAAAAGCTGTTTTTTCGTTTTCAGGATTTCCCCAATTGTCCCAGGCTTGCGGAGCAATTTGTTTAGGCAATTCGCATTTTATAAATACTGATTTTGCCCAAGCGCGCCAAGGTCGGCCCAAATAAAGCTTGTCTACTTCTTCATTCACAATCACTTTACAGTTTAAAAAAACAAAACCAAATTCTTTGTCTTTTGGTGTATTTGGAGCAGTTATATATGAATTTGCTTTCGAAAAAATGGTGCAATTTTTAAAAACGGCTGTCGCTGGTCCAAAAATAAAATCAGTGGTTCCCTCGATATGACAGTCTACAAAAAATTGTCTTGCATATTCTCCTCCATTATAGATGGTGTCCTGATTTCCTAAGAATTTACAATTCTTAAAAACAGCTTTATCAGCATCAACATACAAAGCAACTGCCTGCCCTACTCGCCCCGCCGAATTGGCAAACGTAATATTCTCAGCCTTAAACCTATTTCCGGATATTTTAGCTGTATAGGAATCAAAAGTTCCCATTTTGCCTCTGCCCGAATAATCATTATAAGTAATAATCGTTTTATCTACACTTTCGCCAATAAAAGTAACATCAGTATTATTGGCAGACAATTCTATCTTTTCATTGTAAACTCCATTTTTAATATATAAAGTAATAGGTGCCAAAGGAAAAACGCGCAAGGCGTTGATAGCATCCTGAATGTATTTGTAATCCCCAGTTCCGTCTTTAGCTACAGTAAATTGGTATTTGTACTTTTCAGGATTGGATGTTTGTGCAAAAAAGAATTGGGTAGTAAGTAGAAAAAACAAAATGTATTTTAGTCTGATTGTATTTTTCATAAAATAATAGAATTTAGTTTTTAATAGTTGTATTCAGTTCCTTCATTCCTTCAAAAACAAGTCGGGCTACCTCAACAGCTCCTTTGGTTTGAAAATGAGTATTGTCTTTTTGCCCTTGGGGATAAGCTTCATATTTGCCTGCTGGGAAATTCATAAAATAATTTTCAGCCGAAAAAGTTTCTCCTTTTTTAGTAAAAAAGTCCATTGATTTTTTATTCAAATCAATCAACATCACATTCAATTCTTGTGCAATATCTTTTGCCGCCTGATCGTACAATCCGTGAACATTTTGAAGTTTTCCATCTTTCCACGGAAAGTTTCTGGCAACGGGTGTTAAAATAATTGGTAATGCGCCTTTTGCTCTGGTTTGATCTACAAACAATCTCAAAAATTCTTTGTATCCTTCAATAGTAACATATCTTTCGGTTCTGTCTTCCGCACCATCATTATGACCAAATTGCATCAAAACCAAATCGCCTTTTTTTAGATTTTCAAATACTGCTCTCCATCTTCCTTCCTGAAAAAATGTTCGTGTACTACGACCGCCTCGAGCTCTGTCATCTACAAAAGCGCTATCTGTTTTAATTAATTTATTTACTTTTTGCAGACTATCTTTCACCAAATATTGTTGGAAAACCTGCCCCCATCCTGTAACCGGATATCTGGTTTTCATATAATCTTTGCCTGGATCATAATTATTAGCATAATCGGCCATAGTAGAATCGCCAATTAAGTAAACTACAGTTGTTTGTTTTGAATCTTCTTCACTAATCGAATTAAATGCTGCTATTGTAAATACAATTACAATCAAAAAAAGCTGTTTTAAAATTTTCATAGTTTTATACTTATTTATTTAATTCTAAACTAGCCAAAATAAAAGGTCCCGTTCCTTTAGGGTCATTAGACCTGATTTTTTCGCCAATATAATATTCATAGGTTCCGTCTCTATATGGATTACCGCCTAAACCGGCTACAGCACAACATTTATTCAAGTTTACAACTCCATTTTCTTCAACACTCACTAAATTTTTCACAAGTCCGTCAAAACCTTCATTTGCATTTTTCAAATACTTATTTGGGATATAGCCTTTATGAGCGCCTTTAGCCAATGTATAAACAAACATTGCAGTTCCAGTAGCTTCTAGATAATTTCCTTTTCGGTTTCCTTGATCTAAAACCTGCCACCATACTCCCGATTCATCCTGAACTTTTACAATAGCCTCAACATATTGGTTCAAATATTTAATCAATTTACTTCGTCCTGGATGATTTTTAGGTAAAAAATCTAAAACATCAACCAAAGCCATTCCGTACCAACCCATTCCTCTCGACCAGAAATGTTCTGAATTTCCTGTCTCTTTGTTAGCCCAACGCTGTTGTTTGCTCTCATCCCAACCATGAAATAACAATCCTGTTTTTTGATCTCGGCTGTGTTTTTGAATTAAATCAAATTGAAGTACAACATCATCATAAACTTTATTAGCCTGAGAAGCATCTTTCACATATTCTTTCACATAACGGGCATGAAAAGGTTCAGCCATATATAATCCATCCAGCCACATTTGAAAAGGATATATTTTTTTATGCCAATAGCCTCCATCTGATGTTTTAGGCTGAGACTCTAACTGCTTATTTAAGGTTTTCATAGCCTTAAAAAAACGTTCTTCCTTTGTTTTTGGATACAGATAAAGTAAAACATCACCTGATTTTATCATATCCAAATTTTGATCCGCTAAATTGTATCTTTTTATCTCTCCTGTTTTATCAATCATCTGATCCGCATAAGCATAGATATAGTCATAATATTTTTGCTTTTTAGTTTTTTCATAAACCTTAGCGCAAGCACCTAAAACTAATCCGTTTGTGTAACCCCATTGAGGTACTGGAGAAAAATCTAATTTTGTTGCCTCAGGAAAACGATGAATTTCTGATAGCATCATTCTTTCTGACCACTTTAAATTTTCAGGAACAATTTTCTCAACTGATTTTTTATTCGAAGTTCTGTTAAATCCATTTTTACAAGCTGCTAGTGACAAACCAATAGCTATTAAATAAACAAAAGAAATCCGCGTAATTTTAATTCGTGCCATTTTATTCTATTTTTAAATATTGTTTCTATTTTTTTACCAATTGATTATCAAATACTTTAATTAAAAAATCATTGATATAATTCACAGTGGGATCAATCCAGGGATTAAACAACCAGAAGGTATGCAATTGGATGTCAAATTTATGAACTTCTGTGTATATTTTCCAATCTTTCATCATTCCGATTAACTCATCCTGCCCCGCATGAAATCTTGGAAAACCACTATTGACAAACAAAATCGGACATGATTTTTCATTCGCCCAAAAAATAGGAGAAGCATCTTTCCAAGTTTCTGGTTTTTCATAAAAAGTGCCTCCCAGCCATTGTACGTCTGGCGAATCTGGACCTCGTTTTAGGTTAAGAGACAAAGGTGCCATAAAATCGACCACTCCGTCCAAATCTACGATGGCTTGAATATCACTTGAAAAACCTAAATTCCCCTGATTTCCTTCCTTAGCTTCTACTCCATTTGTTAATCCGACTAACAAAGCCAATTGTCCACCTGCCGAACAACCTGAAATGGCTATTTTACTAGGATCAATCCCATATTTATCCGCATTGGCACGCACCCATCTCACTGCCGATTTTATATTAAAAACCGCTGCTGGATATTGGGCTTCCTGCAACAATTGGTATTCCACACAAACCGTTACAACTCCTTTGGCTGCTAATTTTTGAGCCATCGGTACTTGCAGTGCTTTATCTCCTGCTCTCCAGCCTCCACCATGAACCATGATTAAAGCTGGATATTTTCCTTTTTTCTTTGGCGAAAAAACGTCCAAATGCAAATCTCTGTCCCCAAAAGGAGTGTTTTTTAATGTGGTATAAACCAAGTTCCTGTTTTCATTTACATTTTCTGGTAATGCATCTTTGGCAGGTGTTATTTGCGGAAAATTTTTCAGGTATTTTTTGTATTCATTTTTTACCGTAAAAGAGGTGTCTTTTGGAATCTTAACAACTGCTTGTTGTGCTTTTGCATAAAAAGAAACAAAAAGAACCAAGCAAAATACATTTTGAAAGAACTGCTTCATATTGAAATTTTATTTATTAAATACTTTAGTCAAAAAATGGTCTATATATTGAATTGTAGGCGTAAACCAAGGTTCATACAAACAAAATGAATGCGGAGCTCCTTCAAATTCTTTAACTTCCGAGTAGATTCCGTTTTTATCCAAAACCTTGATATAATCTTCCCGACCCGCATGCATCCAAGGCACAGCGCTATTGATGAAAAGGGTTGGCGGTGTTTGAGCACTTACATAACTCAACGGCGACGCTGCTTCCCATAATTTTGGATTTTCTGCTTTCGAATAACCAAACCAATACGTTCCTGCCGAAATGCTTTTACTATCGTCTCCTTCTCTCCCATCCGGATGTACAAAAGATAAGGTTCCATCAATATCTACAACTGCATTAACATTCGATTTTGCGTCTAAATTACAAGAAGTTCCTTCAAATAATGGCATATTTCCAGTTGTTCCCATAAAAGAAGCCATTTCGCCTCCAGCAGAAAAACCTAAAACGGCAATTTTATTTGGATCAAAATTATAAGCTTCTGCATTTTGTCGAACCCAACGAATTACTGCTTTATTATCATAAATAGCTGCTGGAAAAAGTGCTTCGGTAGACAAACGATATTCTGGTGTAAAACACACATAACCCAAACTGGCTAATTTTTGCGCCATGGGATAATGCTGCTCCCGACTTCCTGTACGCCAGCCGCCACCGTGAATGATAATGATTGCTGTTCGTTTCGAATTTGCTTTTTCTGTATTGTAAAAAGCATCTAGATTCAATTTCCGTTTCCCAATTTCACAATAAGTAATATTGCGTTTTTCTTTAACCGAATTAAAATGAAATTCCGGAACAATCTTAATAGACGGATGCGATTTTACATCATATTTAAAAGCACTTTTAGTAGAATAAGAAGTATCTCTAACTCCAGTTACTCCTTTATAAGATTGACTATAACTATTGCTCAGAGATAGGATTGAAACAAAAATTAAAGCCAATTTAAATCTAATTGATACATTGGTAAAAGATATAATACTCATATTGATTCTAAAAAAATTTAAGAAAAAAAACCCATGTATTTTTAGAAAAATTCTAGTCTTACATGGGTTTAACCAACTATTTATTAACCAATTTATTCTTAATTCGCTGGGTATCCATCATTCTGTACTAACTTTGGATTTGCAGTTCTTTGTTCAGTAGGTATTGGATATAAACCTCTGAAAGTCGCTGTTGGAGTCGTTTTGAATGCCCATGTTCCAGTAAAATAAGTCCCAAAACGAATCATATCTCTTCTGCGGTGCCCTTCCCAAATTAACTCTCTGGCTCTTTCTTCTTCAATGTTTTTCAAAGTAACACTTAATAATAAAGAAGCATTACTTCTACCTCTAACCTTATTAATTAAATTCAAAGGTGTATCAACTATTGTTGTTGTTCCACCTCTAAATAAGGCTTCGGCTTTAATTAATAGAATATCAGCATAACGCATTAAAACCAAATCATTATCGCCATTAAAACCTGACCAGGAAGTTCCTACAGGAGTATATTTTAATACTTTATACCCTTCATTATCCTCAGCACTTACTAAATCTTTCACAGCAACTATATTCAGTTGAGTTCCATTTGGATAAGTCAAAGGCGTCACTCCATCTAAATAATATTGTGGCCCATATTCAATTAAGGATTTACGAATATCCTGATTTTCATAGCGATCCAAAGCTTCCTGATACGTACTGTATCCATTTGCAGGTGTAAAAGGCAGGTTGTATTTTAACTTATCTAACGCATTTTGAGTATATAAAATAAACTGATTGTTACCCGCATTTTGTGCTGGCGCAACTGAGAAAGAAGAAATAATTTCTACTGAATTTTGCTCATTAGTAGATTTGAAATTATCTACCACAGCGGCTTCTAATGAATATTTCCCTGTGCCAATAATTTTATCACACATGCTTATCGCTTCAGTCCATTTAGGTGTTCCTGTATATACCTGAGCATTTAGATACATTGTTGCCAAAGCACCATAAATAGCTTCTTTGGTAAATCTTGGATAATAACTGGCTTTAGTCACAGTAGTAACTGAAGGTAAATCTTCAATAGCAGCTAACATTTCTGTTTCCACAAACTTAAAAATTTCAGCTCTTGGAGTAGTTCCAGGCAAATTATTAGGATCTATTCTTGCTACCGTTACTAATGGCACATTTCCCCAAAAGTCCATTGCATAAAAATATCCATAAGCACGCAATGCTCTTACCTCAGCAATTAATCCTTTTAGATTGGCACTATTTGGCGAAGCTTGTAAACTTTCTAAAACAGCATTAGCCGTACCAATTTCCTGAAAAATATTTTTCCAGGCTCTACCACTAGTCGCATTTTCGGGAGTTACGGTATGCGTTATAATTTCGACTTGATTCTGATCAAACCATCCACCACTTGCTCTACCAGGAACGATAAATTCATCGGTTCCAAATTCGGCTATACGCCAAGGATCACCAATATGCGCTACTTGCGACAAGGCTTGATATACTCCCACAACAGAAGAAAGTGCTTCTGCTTCATTGTTGTAATAAGTATCAGGTGATAAACTACCAAAAGTTTCTTCATCTAAATTGGTACATCCTGGCAATAAAAGTGAAACAACTGATGAACACAATATTAATTTGATTATATATTTTTTCATAATAGTATTATTTTTAATTGAAGTTTAGTTTAGAAGGTCACACTTAATCCCATGCTCACCGTTTTAGCTTTTGGATAAGCCAAGTAGTCCACCCCAATAGGAGCCACTCCAGAACCAGAAACATCTGAATTAACCTCAGGATCTAAACCTGAATATTTAGTAAACAACAATAAATTTTGTCCTGTAACAAACAATCTTGCATTAGAGATTGCAGGTAAATTTTTAAGATTGATATCATAACCTAAAGTAACATTATCCAATCTTACAAAAGAACCGTCTTCGATCCATCTTGAAGAATATTGTTTTGGCTGCGTTCTTAAAACACCACTAGTAAGCGCTTCTTTTAGTACATTTCGACCAGGAAGATTACTTAAATAAGCTAAATTATTTGCAGTTAAATTAAACACATCATTACCTACAGATCCTCTAAAATTAAATCCTAATGAAAATCTTTTGTAGCTTAACGAGTTGGTAATACCAAAAGTGAAATCAGGTTGTGCTGAACCAATCACTTTCATTTCAGTATCGATAATTTCGACACCATTTTCAATACCTATAAATTCTCTTCCGTAGAAAGTTCCCATAGGCAATCCTGGTTTGATTAACTGAGCATAAATACCCGCTGTTAATCCTTGTCCTTGCAATGGAGCAACCTGAATATTATCTCCTTGATACAAACTATTAGAAAGACTTAATACTTTGTTTCTGTTTCTACTATAGTTAATAGACGTACTCCATGAAAAGTCTGATTTTTTAATGATATCAGCAGTTATTTCTAACTCAATTCCTTTGTTTTGTACGCTTCCTACGTTTGCTAATTGTGTACTAACTGCTGTAGGCGAAGGCACTGGAATACGCAATAAAAGATCCGATGTTTTCTTAACGTAATAATCAATGCTACCATGAATTCTACCATCAAATAATGAGTAATCAATTCCGGTATCAAACTGTGCTGTTTGTTCCCATTTTAAATCTGGATTAGCATATTGCAATGGCAATACGGTTGTGATTCTTTGCCCTCCTACAATATATCCGGCAGAAGTAGCTCCCAATCTTGTAATAGAATTTAAATTTCCGATTTCCTGATTTCCTGTAATACCATAACTGGTTCTAATTTTTAAATCAGAAATCGTTTTTGATTTAAAGAAATCCATATTAGAAATTCTCCACGCTAAAGATCCTGAAGGGAATACTCCCCATTGGTGTCCTGAACCAAATCTACTTGAACCATCTCGTCTAACCGTTCCTGTTGCCAAAATGATATCATCAAAATTATAATTTACTCTACCATACATCGAAATTAGTTTATTACTTCCTTTGAATGAAGTTACCCCTTGATTCGTACTGGCTGCTTGCAAACTGTACCATCTGAACTCATCAGATAAAAATCCAGATACTGCGTTACGAACTCCTTCATTTACAAAATATTGGTATGAATATCCTGCAATAGCATCTACACTATGTTTTCCAAATGAGTTATTGTATCTCAAAAGAGTTTCTAATAACTTACTAAAATCCTCTAATTTTTGAACACTCGCATATCCGCCCATTCCTTCTCCAAGCGGATTGGATTTTTTAACATAGGAATTTCTGTTTATCGCCTGATTCGTGTATCCTAAATTTACATTTACACTTAAAGGATTAGTAATCTTATAAGTAGTAGATAAATTCCCCAAGAAACGATTATTAGTAACCTCATCTAAAACATCATTAGAAAAAGAAACCGGATTAACTCTATAAGGAGGAACATGATTGTAGTTTCCATTAGCATCATAAATTGGATATGTTGGGTTAAAAACGTAGGATTCATAATTGATACTTGTTCCTGCTTCACTACCTACTGTGTTTGATACTGGAGAATTATTAGAAAATGTCTGACCATAATTCACTCTAAAATCGAAAGTAAGTTTATCATTAAGTGCGGAATGATTCACGTTAATTCTGGCATTAGCTCTTTCTAATTTCGAACCAATTAAAACCCCTTCCTGATCACCATATCCTAAAGAAGCTCTGTATGCGGTTTTGTCTGAGCCACCTGAAAAAGATAAGTTGTAATCCTGAGTTTTTGCGGTTCTGTAAATTTCATCTTGCCAGTTTGTGTTTCCTCCTAAATCAGAAAAAGTCAAACCTAAATCGGTATTTATTTTTCTATATTCGTCAGCAGACAAAACATCTAATTTGTTTGAAACTGTAGAAATTCCTCCTGTTACATCAAGACTCACTTTTAAATTTCCTGATTTCCCTTTTTTAGTTGTAATAACAATTACACCATTTGCTCCTCTTGAACCATAGATAGCTGTTGAAGAAGCATCTTTCAAAACCGTTACCGATTCTATATCATTTGGATTAATGGTCATCAAAGGATTGGTTGGTTCCTGATCAAAAAAGTCAGTTCCGTTTCCTCTAATATTTGCCGAACTCACTCCAGCTGAAGTAGAAATAGGTACACCATCAATAACATACAAAGGATCGTTAGAACCTGTTAACGAAGTTCCTCCACGAATAATAACCGTGTTAGAACCTCCTGGTTTACCACTATTCTGAGCAATTACAACCCCCGCCATTTTTCCCTGAATGGCTTGTTGAGCGCTCAATTGTGGTCCTTTATTAAAATTTTCTGATTTTACAGAAGAAACAGCACCCGTTAAATCTTTTTGTCTGCTGGAACCGTAACCCACAACAACAACTTCTTCTAATTTTGCGGTTTCTGGCAGAAGTTGAAAATTGATTACTGACTGGTTATTCGCCTTCATTTCTTTGGTTGCATATCCAATAAATGACACGACCAAAACACTTTCATCTGATGGTACTTTTATGGAATATTTACCATCAAGATCCGTCTGTGTTCCTATTTGAGTACCTTTTACAAGAATACTTACTCCTGGAATAGGCTGATTATTTTCATCAGTAACTTTTCCAGAAACTCTTATTTCCTGAATGTCTTTTTCTTTTTCTTCAATGGGCTTCTCTTTCGTTTCAACGTTCAGAGCCTCTTTAATAATAATGTTTTTATCTGCTGTTATTTCAAAATTCAAATTACGCGATTTAAAAATCGGGCCTAATAATTTTGAAATTTCAATGGTCCCTTTTTTCAATTGCACTTTTGGAGCATCTTTAAAAAAGTCGTTAGGGTAAATAAAACTGTAACTGGTTTGCTTTTGTATTATTTTAAAAATTTCTTTAACTGATACCAATTGATTTTCAGCAATCGATATTTTTTCCTGCGAAAAAGTAGTTTCAGTATTGAAACTGAAAACGGTTGTACAGAAGAGAATTAAAAATGTTTTCATCATAATCAGTAGAAGCCGTTTTTGAAATACAAAACGACAATTAATAGAATTAATTTTCATAATTTTGTGGAGTTAGTTGGACAATGGTTTAATTAATATATGGGAGGGAAGTAGATAGGCAACCGCAAATTATCTAAACTACTGCCCCTCTTTTTTTTTATTTTAATATCAAAATTTTATTTTTAAATTCATACTTATTTATAATTCCTGAGTTCTTAATAGATCTTAAAATTTCATCAATATTTCTATCTTTTATTAAAACCCCATTAAACTTTTCTTTTTTGATGGATTCCTTTTCAAAAACTACTTGAATATCATACCATCTCGACAATACTTTCATGATTTCATCCAGTGGTTTATCTTCAAAACTAAAAACACCATCTTTCCAGCAAATATCATTATAGACATCGACCTTCGCGATTTTGACTTTATTTGTCTTCACGTCAAAATTGGCCCGTTGATTCGGAATTAAATTCTGTTTCACATTAGCAAATTGCATTTCGACCTTTCCTTCTACTAAAGTGGTAGCAATATTCGAATCGTCTTTGTAAGCTTTTATATTAAACTGGGTACCTATAACGTGGATTTTCTGAGCTTTTTGAGATACTGTAAAACCTGCTCCGTTGTGAGCTGTACTTGGAGACACATCAAAATAAGCTTCTCCATAAACTAGTTCCACTCCTCTGGTTCTTCCTTCTACAAAATGCACCGGGAACTTCAATTGGGTTTCTGAGTTCAACCAAACTTTTGTACCGTCAGAAAGCGTAATTGCAAATTGTCCGCCTCTTGGAATTGTCAAATAATTATACGCCACTTTTTTGGAATCTGAATTGGATTTGTTGTACAACAACTCTTTTCCAGTACTGTTTACGTTTTTATTATTGTAAACTTTTCCTTTTTCTAAAACAACAGTCGAACCATCTTCTAAAGTCAAAGTGGCTTTATCTGTTCCTACTTCAATTTTGTTAGGAACAGCTGCAACAACAGGAGTTGTTTTTTGCTGATTAAAGAAAGCTGTAAATGTATCAACAACACTACCGATGCTGCTACAACATATTTAAAGAAAGGCTTTTTGTATAATGGAATTACTTTAGTTTCTTCATTTTTATCGAAATCCAATTCTAATCGGATTTTTTCATGCATTCTTTCCTGAACATCTTCTTTGGATCCTAAGTGAGCAGGCCAATTTTCGATTTCCTGATTATTCAAAAAGAAATTCAGCAGTTTATCTAACTCCTCTTTAGTAATAGAACCATCGAGAAGTTTAGTAACTAATTCTGAAAAATACTGTTGGGGACTTAAACTCATTTTGTCGTTTTTTGTATGCTTATATAACTAAGTCTCCAAAAAAACGTTTCACACCTGCTCTATCTGTAATTATTTTTACTTTTTTTTACACATCTTATTTTTTTACTTTAAAAAAAATAAGATAAACTCAATACTTACAGCTACTCCAAGCGATTCTTTCAAAATTTTAAGTGCTTTAGAAATATGTCCTTCCACGGTGCGTTGCGAAATATTTAATTGTTCTGCAATCTCTTTATTGGACAACATATTTTCTCTGCTCAGCTTATAAACCTCTTTACATTTATCCGGTAAAGTATCAATAATGGAATCTAAAAGATGAATTAATTCCTCATGCATTAATTTGGTTTCAGGATTAGAAGTTTCAATTTTATTTTCAAAATTATCAAACAACTCATCTTTAGCCATTTTTTTGTTTTTACTAAAATGGTCATACACTTTATAAACAGTACTGGTATACAGGTAACTTTTCAAAGAAACTTTTATTTGCAACTTTGCTCTTCTTTGCCACAACGAAATAAAAACTTCCTGAACGATGTCTTCGCACACCGATCGATCCTTAACAAGATTATAGGCAGCCAAATACATAATTTCCCAATATGCCTTATAGATAATAGTCAAAGCTTCCTCTTCACCATCCTGAAGACGTTTAACAAGATCTACATCAGTATATTTATTTGCAAATGCCATTTAAAACACATTTAATTGTTATTGCGTCAAATCTAAAAATAAATAATTGATTTTCGAATATCTTAAAAATTTAACATAAAATTTTATTAAACACAGAGAACAATCCCTACAAAGATTAAGGATTTTATAGTTTTAAAAATTATAGCTGTTTTTTAAAATAGTGGTTTTTCTGAAGTAATACTATTTTCGCCTTTCATTATACTATCCTAAAGAATATTATTCGGCAAAAAATTCCAATTGCTGAAAAACAGGAACCAACAGCCTGCCTTTCTCCGAAAGCGAATATTCAATATGAAGCGGTTTTTGTTTTACCACTTTCTTTTCCAGAAGTCCAAATTCTTCCATTTCGCGCAAAGCGGTGGCAATAGATTGTTTGTTGCTTCCGCTAATTTCTCTCAGCAAACCATTAAAACGTACCGCTCCCTGCAAGGCAAGACGAAATATTTGAGGTTTCCATTTTCCCGACAACTGCTTTAAAAGTCCTTCCGCTGGGCATTCGCTGCCCGTATCTACATTTTTTCCCATAGTCACATTTTTTTGACTAATTGACTTGTATCGAAATACGCACCAACTTTACATCAAAATTATGTAATTATTCACTACAGTAAATTTAAAATAGTAATTTAACTGCAATTGCTGAAAACCTACTTTAAAAAACAATGAAAGCAATAATAGCACTGTTACTACTAATAAATAGTTTCGAATGTCAATCTCAAATAAAAAATGAAATGAGCGAAAACAAAACAAATCCTTTACTATGCGATCCAGAAACAGGAGCCTGCGAAATACCTACCACACAACCCGATTTTGAAAAAATAAAAATTGACGCTGATAAAAAACCTTTGAAGATTATTTATTATACAGATCCTATTTGTTCCTCTTGCTGGGGAATTGAACCACAACTAAGAAAATTAAAGCTGGAATACGGTGACTATTTTGAGATTGATTATCGAATGGGCGGATTACTGCCCGATTGGAGTTACAACAGCGGCGGAATTAGCAAACCATCTGACGTAGCACATCATTGGGACGAAGCCAGCCTGTACTATGAAATGCCAATTGACGGAGATGTGTGGCTTGAAGATCCTCTGGATTCTTCGTATCCTTCCTGCATTGCAATGAAAGCCGCCCAAATACAAGACAAACAGAAAGCAGTAATTTTCATGAGAATCCTGAGAGAAAAACTGTATCTCGATAAAAAGAATATTGCCAAATGGGAAAACATTGCCAAAGCTGCTAAAGAAAGCCAACTCGATATTGAAAAACTAAAAACAGATTTCGAAGACAAAGCCCAACAACTTTTTCAGGATGATCTTAATTATGCCCCAACACTTGGTGTGCGCGGTTTTCCGACTCTTTTTTTCTCCAATGGAGCTGAGAAATCATTAACCATTTATGGATCCAAACCCTATTCATTCTACGAAAACGCCATATTAGAACTTTATCCTCAGGCTCAAAAAAAGACCTTTACAAACAATACTAACCCAATGGCTCTTTTTGATATTTATCCAACACTCGCAGTAAAAGAATATGCCGTAATTCTGGATAAAAACACTACAGAATCCCAATCAATACTAGAACAGCTTTCTATCGAAGGAAAACTCCAAAAGAAAGCTATAAAAACCGGAGTACTTTATATTAAGAAATAGAAATACTATTTAAAGTAAATTGATTCTCAAATTATTAATTTGCAATCCTGCAAGATTTTAGAAACCTTGTAAATCTGTGTATTTAACCAAAAACACCTACAAGGTCAAGAAAAAAAAACCTTTCAGGAAAATAAGAAAAATGCAGCTACAGAACAATTCAATTCTTAGCTGCACTTTATATCTATAACTAACTACAACTTTAAAAAACACTAGGTAATTAAAGCTTTGAACAATTCGCTCTTCCAAAATTTAACACTATGACTACGAAAGCTAAGGACAACTCAAAAACAACAATCTACAAATTTTAACTTACTTCAATTTCGCCATTTCAGAATAAAATTCTATTTTCGTAAACGATTACGAAAATATGAAGAATAAAATAACCATTAGCGATATTGCCAAAGAACTAGGAATTGCTCCTGCAACGGTTTCCCGTGCCTTAAGCAATCATCCTGAAATAAGTGCGAGTACGAAGAAAAAAGTTAAAGCAGTTGCCGAACGTTTGGATTATATGCCTAACAAAATAGCTTCTTCTCTCCGCTCTGGAAAAACAAAACTGATTGGAGTTTTAATTCCAACAGCCGAACATTTATTCTTTGGATCTGTAATTCATGGCATATCTAATTTAGCAAGCCAGCATGGTTATGACGTTTTGATTTATCAATCGAATGAATCAGAAGAATTTGAAAAAAAGGGAATTGATACTTTTATTGGTGCCAGAGTCGATGGTATTCTGGTTTCCATTTCTAAAAACACCACTAATTTTTCGCATTTCAAATCGGTTAAAGAGAAAAATATTCCGATTGCTTTTTTTGACCGAACCAATGACGATTTAGAAATTTCTTCGGTTTGTATTGATGATTACTTAGGAGCTTTTATGGCAACCGAATCACTTATAAAATCAGGATATAAAAGCATTGCTCACATTTCCGGTCCGCAACATATCAAAGCTTTTTCGGAAAGGATTCGTGGTTACAAAGCCGCATTGGAACAATACAATATTCTTTTTGATGCCAATTTAATTTACAACGGAGACATTAGTATTGAAGCCGGAAGAAAAGGTGCAGCCTATTTTTTAAATCTGGAAAATAAGCCTGATGCCATTTTTGCTGTGGAAGATTTTACAGCGCTTGGCGTTTTAAAAGAATTGAAAGAAAGAGCAATTCAGGTTCCTAATGAGTTTGGAGTCATTGGCTTTTGCAATGACTTATTTGGGGAACACATCACTCCTTCTCTATCTACTGTGGATCAAAAAACAGTACAAATGGGTGAAGAAGCATTCCATCTTATTTACGAGTTAATTTCGAAAAAAGGAGAAAAAACAAATCATCAAAAAAGAATATTGACTCCAACATTAATCACAAGAGAGTCTTCAAAAAAGAACTAAAACATGACTATCCTCCTTTCAAATAAACACTGTGTTTTAAGCCACAAATTCACGAATAATTTTCGTGATATTATTACACGAACATCGACTTTGTCGATTAAAATTAGTATAATTTCATAACATATAATCAAACTATAATTAGTGAATTAGTGGCCTAAAATCATTAACACGGATAGCAAATAATTCTATAAAAAAATTTAACAATCACCGTAAACGATTACGGAAAATAACAAAAATATGACATATCAACCAGCAGCAAACCGATACGATAAAATGGAATATCGCAGATGTGGAAATTCAGGATTGAAATTATCTGCATTTTCATTAGGACTTTGGCACAACTTCGGAGAAAACAGCGATTTTGAAAATAGCAGAAACTTGATAAAAACAGCTTTTGACCATGGAATTACCCATTTTGATTTGGCTAACAATTACGGTCCGCCTCCAGGATCAGCAGAAACATGTTTAGGAAAAATTTTAAAATCAGATTTTAAAAATTACAGAGACGAAATGATTATTTCGTCTAAGGCAGGTTATACGATGTGGGACGGTCCTTATGGCGATTGGGGTTCGAAAAAATATTTGGTTTCCAGTTTAGACCAAAGTTTAAAAAGAATGGATTTAGAATATGTAGATATTTTTTACCACCACAGACCCGATCCGGAAACACCTTTAGAAGAAACTATGGCGGCTTTGAATTTAATTGTTCAACAAGGAAAAGCATTGTATGTTGGAATTTCAAACTATCGCCCAGCGGAAGCAGAAAAAGCTTTTCAATTATTGAAAGAAATGGGAACGCCTTGCCTGATTCATCAGCCGAAATATTCGATGTTTGAACGTTGGGTTGAAGACGGACTTTTGGATTTATTGGGTAAAGAAAAAGTGGGTTGCATTCCGTTTTCTCCATTGGCACAAGGCTTATTGACTGATAAATATTTGAACGGAATTCCAGCCGATTCCAGAGTAGCCACCAGCGGACAATTCTTAAAAGCCGATCATATTACTCCTGAAAGAATTGAAAAAATTATAGCGCTCAATAACATTGCAAAAGAAAGAGGTCAAAAATTAGCTCAAATGGCTCTAGCCTGGATTTTACGTGACGAGCGAATCACTTCTGTATTAATTGGTTCCAGCAAACCGGAGCAAATTATAGATTCTATTAAGGCTTTGGAAAACACCAATTTCAGCGCAGCCGAATTAGACCAAATCAATTCCATTTTAAAATAAATCCACTTAAACCCCACAAAAATGAAGAATCAAAAAAATATAAAAGTCTACAGCCTTTTATTCTTTTTAGCTTTTGCAACAACAATTTTCGCTCAAGGGAGACAAACTCTCAATTTTGATGCAAACTGGCAATTTACAAAAGGAGAAATGGCTGGTGCTGAAAAACCAGAGTTCAACGATAAAAGCTGGAAAAATCTTAACGTTCCACACGACTGGAGTATCGAAGGTCCTTACGACAGAGAAAATCCAACAGCCCGTGGCGGAGGTTATTTACCTGCTGGAATTGGCTGGTATCGCAAGACTTTTAAAGTTGATGCTGCTGATTCGAATAAATTATTCACTATCGAATTTGATGGTGTTATGGCCAATAGTGATGTTTGGATTAATGGAACGCATTTAGGAAAACGTCCTTATGGCTACATTAGTTTCAGTTATGATTTAACGCCTTATTTGAACTTTGGAAAAGACAAAACCAATACTATTGCAGTTAGAGCTGATAATACCATTCAACCCGCTTCCCGTTATTATACAGGTGCCGGAATTTACCGTCATGTGCGTTTGGTTGCTGTCAATAAAACGCATTTTAAACATTGGGGAACACAGGTTACAACTCCTAATCCTACTGCAAAAAAAGCAGTGGTAAGCATCAAAACTGAAATTGAAAATAAAGGAGCTGCCGGAACTTATAAATTACAAATTGAAGTGGTTGACAACACTGGAAAAGTAGTAAAATCGAGCGAAAGCCAGGAAAATATAGCAGCTAATAAAACCAATGAATTATCCAAAGAAATCGAAATTCTAAATCCTAAATTATGGGATATTGAAGCACCCAATTTATATACGGTGAATACCAAATTGTATTCTGGAAAAACACTTATCGACAATCAGACGATTACTATTGGAATCAGAAATGCCGAATTTAGAGCGGATACTGGTTTTTGGTTAAACAATAAAAATTACAAAATAAAAGGAGTTTGTTTGCATCATGATGGTGGAGCCGTTGGAGCAGCAGTTCCGCTTGGTGTTTGGAAAGAACGTTTGCAAAAATTAAAAGAAGTGGGTGTAAATGGAATTCGTACTTCGCATAATCCTGTAGCACCAGAATTCCTTGATTTGTGTGACCAAATGGGATTTGTTGTCATGGACGAAACTTTCGATACCTGGACTGCAGCCAAACACAATGGCGAAAAAGGATATAATTTATATTTTAAAGAATGGTGGGAACAAGATACCAAAGCCATGATTTTAAGAGATCGAAATCATCCTTCTATTGTAATTTATAGTATTGGAAACGAAATTCATGACGATTTGAGTTACCCAGAAGGCTACAAAAAATACAAGATGCAGGAAGATGTGGTAAAGAAATACGATAATACACGTCCTGTAACGATGGCACTTTTTAGACCTAACGTTTCTAAAGTATATGACAATGGTTATGCTGCACAGATGGAAGTTGTAGGTCAGAATTACCGTGAAAACGAACTGATTGCAGCTCATGAAGCACATCCAGACTGGAAAGTTATTGGCACTGAAAATACGCATGTATTGAACCAATGGCTGGCTTTAAGAGACAAGCCGTATATGGCAGGGCAATTTTTATGGACAGGTTACGATTATTTAGGAGAAGCCGACTGGCCAGAAACGACTAACAATCAAGGTTTGTTTGACAGAGCTGGAAACTGGAAAAACCAATCTTTGCAAAGAGACAGCTGGTGGTCTCCAGAACCTGTGGTACATATTGTTAGAAAATCAGATAATGCTGGTGCTGGTTTCTGGGTTTCCGATTGGACACCGAGCGACTTTGACACGTATGATAATGCCAAAGTAAATGTGTACAGTAACTGCGAAGAAGTGGAACTTTTCCTGAACGATAAATCATTAGGTTCATTGAAAAAACCAGCTGACGATTCGCCAAGAGAATGGAATGTTACTTTTGAAGAAGGAACAATAAAAGCTGTTGGAAAAAACAACGAAAAAGTGGTAACTCAGGAAGAACATACTTCTGCCGGGAAACCTGCCAAAATTATTTTAACGCAAAGCAAAGGAACACTTGCTAACAACTGGGACGATGTCACTTTTATTACCGCAACCATTGTGGATGAAAAAGGAATTAGATGTGCCAATGCGGATAATCTAATCCAGTTCTCTATTACCGATTCTGGTAAAATTATTGCCGTTGACAATGGAAACATCATCAACCATGATGGTTACCAAGGCCAGAAAACAAGAGCTTATCAAGGAAAAGCCATTGCGATTATTAAAGCCACAAAAGACAGCGGAACCATT
>Ga0247805_1000170_pt1 | contig 40817 bp, 65 predicted proteins | sample UWRJL044104R1_FD_180930 | JGI IMG/M metagenome (GOLD analysis project Ga0247805, IMG submission 180930) | Plant litter microbial communities from Arlington Agricultural Research Station in Wisconsin, United States - UWRJ-L044-104R-1 | ecosystem: Environmental > Terrestrial > Plant litter >...
CATCCTCACCCGTCAACTGAATCGGCAGCAGCTTTGACGCGAGTTCTACAAGCTCGCGTCAAAGCTGCTGCCGATTCAGTTGACGGGTGAGGATGGCGGGCCGATGAAGGTGTCGATCGATACTTCGCGGCTGTCAGAGGCGACGTTGCGAGAGATTGCAGCGCAGGGCACCACCGATGCGTGACCTTCCTGCCCTCCTAGCAGCCTCACAAGGACAGCCGGGCTATGGGCGGCGTGTCGCTATGCTGGAACGCGAGATCGAGGCTGGCGACCCCTTAGCGGCGATTTTAGCCCGCATCGTGGATGCCGAGACACCGAAGGCTAACAGCACCGTGCGTAGGATGGCGAGGTTGGCGCGGGAGGCGCAAGGCCTTCTGTGAAGCATCGTGGTCCTGTGCGTAAGATCCACTGGAAAGCGTGGGTTGAGTCTTTCGAGGGATACGATCGCTTGTTCCCGATCCACATTCCCAAGCTGATCCCGGCAAACGACACGGACCATCGCTGGTGGTGAAACTCACCAGCCACGATGTCTTGGCGGCGCGTGCCGAACTGGCCAAGCGCCACCTGATCGACTTCGCCCCGCGCATCGTGCCCGGCTATCAGGTGGCGCGACACCACCGTATGATCTGTGAGGCGCTGGAGGCTGTCGAGCGTCGGGACATCGATCGGCTGATGATAACCATGCCGCCGCGCCATGGTAAGTCGCAGCTTGCGTCTCGGTTGTTCCCGGCATGGTTGATGGGACGCAACCCCACACAGCAGATCATCGCCGCCAGCTACAACTCCGATATCGCCATGGACTTCGGACGTGATGTTCGCAACATCGTTGGCTCTGCCGAGTTTCAGGAGGTTTTTCCCGACGTGGCGCTGTCGCCGGACAGCAAGGCCGCTAACCGCATGAACACCAACAGGGGTGGCGCGTACATCGCAGCGGGTGTCGGCACGGCCGTAACCGGGCGTGGTGCGCACGTTGCGCTGATCGATGATCCGTTCAAGGATCGTGCGGAAGCCGACAGCGAGCGAATGCGGGACAATGTGTGGGCTTGGTATCAGTCCACGCTTTACACACGCCTGATGCCTAAGGCCGCAATCGTCGTCATCAACACCCGCTGGCACGATGATGATCTGTCCGGCCGGCTGCTCAACGGGCGCGACGAATGGACGCAGCTAGACCTGCCGGCAATCAACCCAGAGGGCGAGGCGCTGTGGCCGGAGTGGTATCCTGTCGAGGCGCTGGAGCGCATCAAGGCCAACGTCGGCGCGCGCGAATGGTCGGCTCTGTACCAGCAGAAGCCGCAGCCGGACGAAGGCACATACTTCAACCGTGATTGGTTCAAAGAGTGGGATCCTGTCACCCGACCGAAGCTGAATATCTACGCATCCAGCGATTATGCTGTAACCGATGGCGGCGGCGACTACACCGTTCTAACCATCTGGGGTGTGGACAAGGACGGAAACCTCTATCGCCTCGACCAATGGAAGTCGCAAGCCACGCCGGATGTCTGGATCGACGCGCAGGTGGATCTTATAGGCAAGTGGAAGCCGTTGTGCTGGTTCGGTGAGGCCGGCGTGATCCAGAAGGCTATCGAGCCGATGCTCCGCCGCCGGATGCTGGAGACGAAGAAGTATTGTCGGCTGGAGTGGGTATCGTCCATCTCCGATAAGCCGACGCGGGCGCGATCGTTCCAGGCACGTTGCGCCATGGGCAAGGTGTTTTTCGAGCCGGATGCTGATCTAGGCGAGTTCCTGCGTTTCCCGGCGGGCGTGCATGATGATGAGGTTGATACGGCTTCGCTGATCGGTCGGGTGATCGATGAGATGCACCCGGCCATCATCACGACTGTGCCAGTTGACACGAATCCCCGTTCGGGCGATTATAGGCCCAAGCGGATTGCGTCTGGCGGGAGTGCGTGGGGGTGATTACCATTTCAGAGGCTGACCTTGCGCAGCTCCGCCATGCTTACAGTCAGCTCAAGCTGGGTTGCGTCATTAATCAAGCCGTGTTCGCAGAGGGCTTGCTCGCGCCGATTATCCGAAAAGCGGAGCGGCAGCAAAACGCCCCATTGCGTGCGGAGTTGACTTAATGACCACGATGTTCCCGCTTGAAGATGACGAAAACCGCGATGGTATTGCGCTATCCGGGGCCACGCAGACCATTCCCGAATACATCAAGGGCGAAGCGCCATCTATCACTGTGCTGCGCGCACGGTTTGATGAGGCCCGCTCTGATCCGCAGGGAGCGCGCACCAAAGCGCAGACGGCCAGGGACTATTACGACGGCCCGAAACAGCTTAGCTCCACCATCCGATCAGTTCTCGAATCCCGTGGCCAGCCTCGCAATTATACCAACCGCATCCGGCCTGCCATCAATGGTATCCTCGGCGTATTGGAGGCTGGCAGGCGAGACCCCCGCTGCCTTCCTCGCAACCCAGACGACGAAGACAGCGCAGACGTAGCCACCAAGACGCTGCGGTTTATCAACGATAAGTCGCGGTTCAACGACACGCAGATGGACGTGGCGGAGAACTTCTTCATCGAGGGTGCCGGCGCTGCCATTATCGAGATGGATGGCGAGGATGTCGCCGTTACCCAGATCCGCTGGGAGGAGTTCTACTACGATCCCTATGCGCGTCGTTCCGATCTGAAGGACGCGCGGTATATGGGCATCGCCAAGTGGATGGATGCTTCTGCACTCAATTCTCGGTATCGTGCCCAGCTTGCCGAGATCGGGGATGTCATGGCCCCGCACGGCATGTCCTCCGACGCCTTCGAGGATCGTGGCGGCAATGCGTGCTGGGTGGATGCCAAGCGTCGGCGCGTGATGCTGATCGAAGAATACGCCATGGATGGCGGCGAGTGGAAGCGCATTGTCTATGTGGCGGCTGGCGTACTGGAATACGACACCTCGCCGTATCTGGATGATAAGGGCCGTCCCTGCTGCCCGATCGAGGGCACGCGCTGTTACGTTAATCGCGATAATGATTCTTATGGCGCTGTCGATGACATGATCCCCATCCAGGATGAGGTGAACGCCAGCCGGTCGCGCTCGCTGCATTTGATGAACAGCCGGCAGGTGCAGCAGACCGACCCGATGGCCCCGCCGATCGATGCTGAAATTGCACGGATCGAAGCCGCGAAGGCTGACGGCGTTATTCCGCCGGGCTGGGGCATCGTGCCCACCAGCGAGATGACCCAGGCAAACATGGTTCGGATGCAGGAGGCCAAGAGTGAAATCGAGCGCATGGCTCCTACCCCTTTGGCGCGCGACCTTGAAAGTGGATCTGCGGTCTCAGGCCGTGCGCGACAGGTCAGCCAGCAGGCAGGGTTGTCAGAGCTTGCGCGCCCACTTGGTCGCCTCCACGGCTGGGTGCTGCGATGCTATGAGCAAATGTGGAACCGGGCGCGTCAATATTGGACCGACCCGATGTGGGTCCGCGTCACCGACAACCTGAAGGCACCGGAGTTCCTGAAGGTCAACGAGCCGGTTATGGGGCCGACGATGTTGCCTGTTGCTGATCCGCAGACCGGACAGCCGATGGTCGATCCTATGACCGGCCAACCCCAGATGATGCAGGGTATTGGCCCCGTGGACGTGAAGAACCGCCTTGCCGACATGGATATGGACATCATCCTTGACCAGGATGACGATACCGCGTCGCTCCAGCAGGAGGTTTTCGCGGAGCTGATGCAGCTCTTGGCCCCATCGGGCGGGTTGCCGGCCATCTTCTCGCCAGAGTTCGAGGTGGCGCTAGAGATCAGCCCCATGTCTGACAAGCGCCGGATCATGGAGACGATCAAGACGAAGCGCGAGGAGCGCGATCAGTCGCAGGTTGTGCAGATGCAGCAGCAATTGGCGCAGTTGCAGGCGCAGTTGGAGGCCAAGCAGGAGCTTACGGCTGCGGAGACTGGCGCATCAATCGAGTTGAAGGCGGCGCAGACGGCGGCGACCTATGCCACGGCGAATAAGACGATGGTGGAGACGGCCGGCAAGGAAGTGGAGTTGACGGCGCGGGATCCGTTTGCGGAACCTGAAGATCAAGGCGGGGAATAGGCTTGGTGGAGCCGTTCGGCCTCGTGGTCTCCGAACCTGCGTTCCTCGCGGCTACGCAGACCGCCTAACTGATTGCGCGGCCCCATAAGTGAGTGATGCGACACCTCAAGACGGCACGACAGGTAACGCTCCTGCTTTGACCCGCTAACGGGCTGCGTTTCTTAACGCCCCGTACCTATGCCGCATCACTCCCCAGCTTTCTGCCGCATCACCCCTTGACATTCAAGAACTAAAAGCGGTATCCAGATACCACATCGCCGCCGGATGCTAATCGGGCGCACTCATCTTCCGGGATGTAAAGCCGGAGCAAGCCGCCGTTGCTGTCGGGCGTGTTCGTTCGCTGACCACGAAACGGTCGGGTAGGGAGAAGGCAAGTTGGCCGATTTTCTGGATGAGACTTTTGGCGAAGCTCCACAGGCTGAGCCCCCCGTTGAACCAGAGATTGTCGCACCTGAATCGGAACCAGTAACCGAGGCACCAGCCCCGGAACCTGTACCGGAGCCGCAGCCCAAGGAAGAGAAGAGCATCCCGCTCGGCACCTTCCTGGATATGCGGGACAAGGCGCGAGAGGCTGAACGTCGTGCGGCAGAGCTTGAAGCTCGACTGAAACCAGCGTCAGATGTGCCAGATCCTTATGATGATCCTGATGCGTATCGGCAGTACGTCAATAATGACGTGCAGGCACAGGTTACCAACCTGAAGTTCCAGATGAGCGATCAGATGGCGCGACAGGTGCATGGCGCAGACACCGTCGATAAGGCGGCAGAGTGGGCAACGGAACGGGCAAAGTCCAATCCTGCGTTCGCAGCAGCATACATGCGGGAGCCACATCCGATCGATTGGATTGTCCGGGAACACAAGCGGGATTCGATCTATTCGCAGTTGCCCACCGATGTGTCGTCTCTGGACGAATATATCGAGCGGGAGATTGCCAAGCGATCCCAGACCGCGCCGCCCGCCGCCGCTTCCGTCCCGGTAGTGGCAGCAACGGCCCCGAAGCCTGCTCCGCCGCCCCGCAGTATCGCATCCGATGTCACCGCACCGAATGCCCCTGTTCTGGACGAAGGCGCTAGTTTCGAGGCGATCTTCCGGAAATAGGGATCACCCGAAGTGGCAGAAGTCGTACTAGCAACCGCGCTCCAGGTTCAGAAGTGGAGCGACAATCTTGCGCGGGAATATATCCGTTCCAACGCGCTTTTCCCGTATATGGGCACCGCCAACACCAGCATTATCCGCATGCTGCGCGAGTTCAGCACGAAGGGTGGCGACACCATCAACTTCCCGCTGGTCACGCGGATTAAGGGTCGCGGCGTCAAGGGCGCTGAAGTCCTGAAGGGCAACGAAACCGACCTCGGCCTGTTCAACACGGCGGTTTCCGTCGATTGGCGGCGTAATGCGGTCAAGGTGCCGAAGTCCACGCAGCTTCGCACCGAGATCAACATTCTCGACGAGGCCAAGCCGCAGCTCAAGGAATGGTGCCAGGAAGCACTCCGCGATGATGTCATCATCGAGATGGCGGCAGTCGTGGTTCCGGGCACGCTGGACGCACAGGGTTTGCCGGGCACCGATTCGACGGTAACCTATCAGCAGTCCAACGCTGCACAGCGCAACGCATTCCTGGTCAACAACAGCGACCGTATCGTGATGGGCAACGCGCGTGCCAACACGGCGTCTGGCAACTGGGCAACCAGCCTCGGCAACGTGTCGATCGCAACGGGGCAGTCTTCGGCAGCGCATATTCGCCTGCTCAAGACGATCGCCAAGAACGCTGGCGGCGTGGCTGTTACGGCCACCGGCTTCACCACCAACGTCCGCCCGTATAAGGCCGACATGGAAGCGGGCCGCGAGTGGTTCGTCTATTTCGTCGGTAGCCGCGAGTTTTCGGTTATCGGCCAAGACCCCACCATCGTTAGCATCAACACCTCGGCTCGCCCGCGCGAAGCTGGCGGCGTGGACAGCAACCCGCTGTTCCAGGATGGCGACCTGATGTATCAGGGCGTCATCATCCGCGAAGTGCCGGAGCTGGACCAGCTTCTCCTTCCGGGCGCTGGTGGTTCGGGTGCGGATCTGGCCATGGGCTTCTTCTGCGGTCAGTCGGCTATCGCGGTCGGCATCGGTCAGTCGCCCACGCCTCGCGTCGATTATGACGAAGATTACGGCTTCCGTCCGGCAGTCGCGATCGAGGAGCTGCGCGGAGTCAAGAAGACTTCGTTTGGCGGCGTCCAGTACGGCATGGTCACGTCGATCACCGCCGTTCCGGTTCAGGCATAAGAGGGGATTGAGAGATGGTTGCATATACCAGCGTCCAGCTAACCCCGCCCACCTACCCCGTCTCTGGGGTAGGCCTTGGCGGGCGCACGTCGCACTCGGCGCGTGGCGAATACACCGTTACCACCGCCTTGGCGGCTGGCGACACGATCGCGCTGTTCCGCCTTCCTCCGCGCGCTCGTATCAAGTCCGGCTTCATCAAGTCGGAGGCCGTCGATAGCGCCTCGGCCGTCACCTACAACGTCGGCATCACCGGCACGCCTGCTCTGTTCTTTTCGGGTAGCACGGTAGGCCGCACGGGTGGTGGTGTGGATCGGACGATGGCGTTCGCCGGCACCGATTTCACCACGTCGGCTTTCACTAACGTCCTGCTGACGGTCGGCACCGCGCCGGGTACTGGCACAACGGGCGGCAAGATCGTTGTGGACATCACGTACACGGTTGAGGAGCCGCTGTAATGGCTATCAAGACGTTCAACGCAGTCTGGCTTGGGGATGGAGATCCCCAGGCACAGATGGTCACTCTTGGCGGCATTCGCTTCATCAAGGGCGAGTCGGTCAAGGTTCCTGCTGACCTGAAGGTCAACGGCGTGGATTTTGCAGATACGATTCGCAACAACCCGACGTTTGAGTGCGATGGCGGCGAACCGGACGTGGTGGAGACCTCGGAGGAAGACGAGATCGCCGCCACCAAGGAACTGCTGGATGGTGCGGGCATCAAGTACCGAGCCAATGCCAGCCTCGACAGCCTTCGCGCGCTGCTGGTCAAGGCCTAAGGCGTGGCAACCTGCCGCCAGACAGTTAACCTTGCACTCCGCAAGCTAGGCCGTCTGGCGGCAGGCCGCGAACCCCGACAGGCGGATGCCCAAGATGCGCTGGATGCCCTGCGCTCGCTCTACACCGCATGGATCGTTGGCGGTGCATTCGGTCGGCTGCGGGATGTGTGTCCTACCGGCGGCGAATATGTCGCATCGGGCAATGAGCGGGTGTTCCGCACCTCATCTTCCACGTTCACTGTCAAGCTGCCCGAAGTCATCGGCAACGGTTATCAGTCCACTTACCTGCCGTTGGTGACGCAGGTGGAGGATGGTACCACTGTAACGGTCGATTACAACATCAACCAATCCCATTACACGTCCGTCATCATTGACGATCAGGGCGAGTTTGTCGTGATCGATTTGGCCGACGGCGGATCATCGCTTAACTGCTGCACCCCGCCCCGTGATGGCGCGCCTGTGGTGGTGTCCGATTCTGTTTGCGGCAACACGCTCTCCTTCTTGTATGACGGATCGATCAAGAAGTGGCAGGGCGTGGACAGTCTGGATCTGGATAGCGAAGCGCCGCGCTCGGTGATGGACCCGCAAGGGCTGGCGTCCTGTCTGGCGGTGGAGATTTCCGATCAGTTTGGCGTCGATCCTCCTGCTGCCACGCAGTTGCAGGCGGCGCGGTTCAAGATGGCGATGACCAGTCGGTTTTCGATGCCCCGTTCCCAGGCCGTTGGAGTATATGCCTGATGCCGCGTTTCGAGATTCCTGATGTCCGTGGCGAGACGCGGGATATGGCTATTCCTGCCAGCGATGGCACGGTCACACAGTTGCAGGATCAGGTCACGTCGCTGACGACGGCTCTGGCGGCTGCACAGGCTGACGCCACCACGGCCAAGGTCGACGCTGCTGCCGCCAAGACGCAAGCCGCCACTGTGGCTAGCACCATGCCCAAGCCGGCTACGGACGCGCCCCCGCCGGTTCAGGTGGACAGTTCCAAGGGCACCACCTCCGGCCGCTTCGCGATGGAGGATCACACCCACCAGAGCCGCCTTCAGGCGCGGCGTATCCAGGTGACGCCGAACGCTGCTGGACAGGCGATCTATACCTTCCCGCTGGCCTATGATGCGGGGGTGATTCCCGTCCTTAGTACTACGGCAGAGACGCCGAACGGCGCTGCCTACCGCAATGATGCCAGTATCGTGCAGGGCACGACCACCAATACGCAAACCACCATTCTTGTTACCCGTCTCAATCAAAATGTGGTAGTAGGATTGCTTAATGCGGTCCTGCCGGTATTTGCGCCGGTTACTACGGCAACTTGGGTCAACATCATGTCGAGGGCACCTAGCTGATGGCAATTTCACTCGGCACCACCACGTTTGTCCTCAACGAACGGTTTGAGACGCCACTGACCGGCTATAACGACCGGGAACGTGTGGTGGCCCTGTCGTCTGATGGCACGGCTCTAACGGTGCGACCGACGACGGTGAATGGGCTTGTGACCGGCATGATGCTGATCGGGCACTTCCGCACGCCGGGCACGCCAACAATCACGTTCATGCGTCAGCAGTTCCTTGCACCGTCGCCTACCGTGGAAACGCTGGCGGTGATTGTCGCTGCGCCATCCGCTGTGTCGATCACCGGGACGGCCGGCTCTGGCGTCGTGGGCGCTGATTACACGTTCATGCCGGTTGTGACGGGCGGCTCTGGCACGAAGCGTTTCTACCTGTCGTCGGGCACGCTGCCTGCCGGCCTGTCGATCAACCCGGCGACTGGCGGCATCATCGGCAAACCCGCTCCCTCGGCAACGAGCGCCACGGGGCTGGTTATCTCGGTGCAGGATGCGTCGGGAACCTATGCCGGATCATCGTTCGGTATCGCGGTTTCGGGGACAGTTACGCCGACTCCTACGCCCACTCCGGGAACGGTCGCTCAGCCGTCCGGCTTCCCCGCTATGCAGGCAGTGCTACCGACGTTTTCGCGTAGCGGCAGTGCCGGGGCGTACACGTTCGATGACACGTTCTCTTGGCCAGCTACCCGCGCTGGCCTTACCCCCGTGCAAATCTACTGGGTTGACAACGAGACGGGCAGCAACGTCAACGACGGCTCGCAAGCAACTCCGTGGCGCAGCCTAACGCTGGCGCTGGAAAAGGCGCAGGCTGCGCTTCCTTCGCTGTCTTGCATCAAGGTCAAGGGCAACGCGACCGGCGCGCCCCGCCGTTACCTGAATACTGCGACACAGGCGCGCACTGGCGATGCCACCTCCGCGTTTAACAAGACTTACGCGGATGCGCCAAATCAGACGTTCACGGATATGAATGTTATCATCGAGCCGTGGGCGGATGGCGAGCTGTATGACAGCATTATCAATGCCGCCAACGTCACATGGACTGCTACGGCAGATGCCAATGTTTGGGTGGCTGCGACTGGTTTGCAGCACGTATTCGATTACAGTAACATGGATGGCCGGAAGGTCGCACGTCGCGTTGCCACATACTTCGGCACGGCGGTTACCAACGCAACTGCCGCTATCGCCGCCGTCAACGCGCTGTATGGCACAACTGCCAACAAGACCGATGCAACCGGGACGAACTACTCGCTTGGTGCCCTTGCGTTCGATACCGCAAACAATCTGACTTATCTGCGGCTTTGGGATAATCGCAGCCCGAACAGTGACGCCAATCTGAGCATTACGCGCACGTCAATTCAGGGGCTGCACTTCAACTACAGCGGCGCGGCGCGATCGGTCTATATCACCGGCCTTGGCCACTATGGCGGTTCGGGCGGTCTGCGTATCGCCACCAACGGCGTTAAGCCAACTATCATCTTTGACAGGTCGCGGTTCTGCGGCGGTCTTGGCGCAGGCGCTTTGTCGATCGCAGGATCGTCCGATACGGTCGATGGTGGTGATATCCTTAGCCATGAGTGCTCGGCACACGGGGCGATCAGCGACGGCTTCAACTACCAGTCGCAGTTCCGCATCATTGAGCTTGATTGCTGGGGCACTTGGAACGGCTGGAATACGGCGCTTAGCAACAACGGCTCGACCGTCCATTGGGGCTGCAAGATCGTCCGCAAGGGCGGCGTGTATATCTGGAACCAGGACAGGTCGGTTCACGATGTGGGCGACACCTTTATCTGGATGATGGGTGCGCAGTCTGGCAGCCGCCGCCCGGCGGGTGATGGCACCGGCCTTTCGATCGCGTTCGCTTGTGGCCATCAAACGGAGGTCGGCGTAACGCAGACGTGGATTGATGGCGTAACGGTGTTCAACACGCCTGAGTTTAACACCGCCTGCTATACTGACGATACGCTGCGATATGCCAACCTGACGTTCATTCCCACGGCAGGTCCGGGCACCGGGACCGTTGTGCCGTATTCGGCATGATCCTTCAGCTAGAAAGCGAGCAATAACATGGCCTACATCGTTCTAGATCCGAACACCTATTACGATCCTCGCAAGCCGATCGTAGCCGAACCCGGCGACGTTCTCGACTGCCGGCAGATGTCGCCCGAAAACGGCTATTTCGGCACTGTTAACGTCGATCTGGAAAGCGGCATGGTGACGTTGGAAAATGCCGTTTTCGCAATCAAGGGCTTTCACACCGTGGAAACCTCGCCCAACGGCGGCTGGTATGTCGGCACCGACGAGGCGGACGATTTCCGCAGCAACGCCGATGGGCGGCTCTATGCCGATTACATTGAGGCCAAGGGTGGTGATGATAAGCTCTCCGCCGTTTCGCCTCTCTCGATGCTATTCGGTGGTGCGGGCAAGGACACCTTCACCACGGCCATCAAGACGGTGACCATCCCGGCACGCTATCCGATGAACGTGGCCAAGCGTCGGCCGTACACCGCCAAGGAAGCCAAGGCGGCTGGCGTTGCTATCATTCCCGCACGGACTATCACTACAGATGCCGTGAAGGATGCGGAGCCGGGCGAGGCCGTAACCAAAGGACCGATTAGCTAATGGCACAGGTTATCCGCGCAGGATCATCGGTTCGCATCATCTCTGAGGATGGCGATGCCGCTTCCACCCAGCTTTTCAAGGCGGGGCTGATCGCGGAAGACACTGTGCAGGCGATGGATTCATATTTGGTGTCCGGCAAGTCTGACCTAATACCTGTTAACTTGCTGGATTACGTGCTGGCCAACGGCGGCTCGACGGATGGCGAACTTGCAGCTGAACTGGCTCGGTTCCAGGCGGCGGTGAACGAGTGCGCCGCCAGCGGGCGGGCGCTGTATATGCCTAGCACGGACAGGTTCATCCTCATTCGCGGCACCGTCGTGGTGCCGGACGGCGGCATCAGCATTATCAGCGACGGGTGCAAGATCATCTCGCGTGCAGATGCGCCGGTGTTCAGCTTCGTCGGTAGCGCCCGCTTTCTGTCGGTAGGCAACTTTAATGTGGAGTTCCAACTATCCACTCCGCCCACCGCAGCATGCGCCGTTCACTTTGCGGCGGATGGCGGTTTTGTGGATTATTCAAAGTTCCACAATATCAGCACCTTCGGGGCCATTGCCACCATCATCTCCGAAAAGACGCCTCGTACCACCACCTTCGGGCTGGAGGGTAACGTCAACTGGTGCGTCTTCGATCGGCTGATGGGCTTCGGCGGTTCGCAGCTTCAGCGCAACGTGACGTGGTTCAAGAAGGGTAGCGGCACCGGTAACGTGTGGAGCGACACGACCGGGGATCTTGGCGACAGCGTGCGCGCATCGTACCATCGCTTCGACGGTGCCGGCTGTGTGGTGGGCGATACCATCGTCATCGGTGGGCACTATTCCAAGACGGCGCTGACGGTAACGGGTGAGTGCTGCGCTTACGAAGTCGCGGCGGACACCGTGTACCGCTCCAACATCACCCTTAACGGTTGCCAGACCGACAGCCGCATGGATCGGGTGTTCCGTTTCCTGTCAAATACGATCAAGTTCCACAACATCACGCATCGCGGCAACACGATCGGTGGCGCTACGGTGCTGGGGATCGACGTTCCGCTAATCACCGGCCGGATCGATGATCGGGACGCGCTGGAATGGTCGGGCGGTACGGAGCCGTTCGATACGGCGGCAACGGGTGCGCAATCGCAGGCGGTGTGTAAGGTCACGCTGCTGCCGTTCAAGGCTGTGCGCTTGACGCTGACTGCTTCCGGGCTGGTTGGCGGGGCATCTGCTGGCACAGCGGTGAAAGTCATCTCGCTACGCGCCAGCGACGTGGGGCTGTCGAACGCCGTGGTATCCACCTCCTCCGAACCTGCTGGGTTGTTCGACTTCTCCGTGTCCATCGCCGGACTGGTGGCTACGATCAGCGTGACGTTCTCGCCCACGGTGGCGGGGTCTTCGGTGTCCACCAATTGGGAGGGCAGGGGCGTCGGCTTCTGCATTGAGAGGCTGACTTAATGCCCTCCATTCCGCTCGCCCTCAACGCCTATCGCCGGCAGGCGTCGTATCTGCCGGAGGTGGTTTGCCGGAACATGGTTCTGGAGGCTGACAAGTCCGGCGTTTCGCCGGACAAGACGTTGCGCGTCCAGCGTCCGGGGCTGGTTCTGTCGCGCAAGTTCGATGGCACTATCCGGGGGCTGGACGTTCGCACCGCCACAGGCCAGCAGATCGCGGTGGCGGGAAGCGTGCTGTACGTGGATGCTGCAGCGGCGGGTGATATCGGAGGCAGTGAGAATGCGCCACTGGTGTCCAACGCCTTCGTCCAAGCGATCCTTGGCGGCACGCAAATCTATTTGTACGATACAGCCTTGACGGCTTTGGCCATGCCTGATGCCCGCGCCGTGCAGGACATCGACCAGCTCAACGGCTACATCCTTGCGCTCTGCCCGGATGGTGTGTTCTACTGGCTGGTTCCTGGTGAATCCACGATCGATCCTCTGGACTTTGCGGATGCCGAATCCCTGTCTGATGGTGGCGTTGCGATCCGGCGTCTGGGGGATGAGTTCTACATCTTCGGCAGCCAGACGATTGAGCCTTGGCAGGCAACCGGGGATTTGAACGCACCGTTCCAGCGTGCCAGTGGGCGGCTGTACGAGCGTGGCTGTCTGGAACGCGACACGGTACGCCGCTTCGACAATTCGATCCTCTGGGTAGGCGACGACTGCCAGGTGTACCGGCTGGGTGCTGTGCCGCAGGTGGTGTCCGATCCTGGCATCGCAGAGCGCATCCGCCTGCGCACAGGGCGCATGTCCGCGTGGGTGTTTAGCGCCGACAGTCACAAGTTCTACTGCCTCCGCATTCCAGGGCAAGGCACCTTCGCCTTTGATGCCTCTACCGGCGCATGGGCCGAGTTCGCTACGTTGCGGGAAGGTGTGTGGGCACCGATGGTGGGCTATGAAACTGGCGGCGTCACCTATGCGGGCGGTGCCGATGGTGAGATATGGCGCGTAACGCCGGATGCCGCCGATGATGCCGGTCTAATGATCGAGCGGATAATTACGGGCACGGTATCCGTCACCGGCCAGAAGCCGCGCAATGATAGCTTCTCGATCATGGCGGCTGGCTCTGCGGACTTCACGCTGCGGGTGCGGTGGAAAGATGGGCAGGATGATTTTCCCGATTATTACGATGAGCTGTCGGTATCGGCACCATCTGATATCGTGGACTTGTACCGCCTCGGCCAACCGGATCATCCGTTCCGCACTTTCGAGATTAGTGTGGTCGATCCAGTGCGCGTGACCATCTTCGGCGCGATGGTCAACGAGGGATGGGAGTAGGATGGTCAACCCGGTCAAGACCGCCAAACTTCAGCAGACCCAGCCTATCGTGGATTCGGAGGGCAGGCCGTCCACGGCGTTTATGCGCCTCATCAATGGCAACACCGATAACCTTGCTTACGCGCTCAACCAGATCCTCTTGCTGCCACAGATCCAGGATGCCTTGGCAGCGTTGGATGTCGCTACGGCTGCGGCACAAGCTGCGGCTGCGGCTGCCAATGGGGCTGCCGGCGATGCGGCAGCGCAGGCGGCAGCAGCACAAGCCCAGGCGGACGCACAAGCACGCGAAGCGGCACTGGTCAACTCCTACATCGATCCCGGTTCGGTCCTGTCATCTAGTCCCACCACCATCTCCATCATGGCGCATACTCGCATTTACGGCGATGGCACGTCGGCTCCGGTCAATGCTGGTTCTGTGGCGGCTACTGCAACGGGCGATACGGATTACGTCTTCTACTCCGATCCGGCGCGCGGTGGCGGGCCTGTGACGTATCAGGTTAGCACGGATGCTCCGGTGCAGGGTGGGGATATCCACGTGGTGGGGGCGGTGACTATCCCTGCGGCGGGAACTCAGCCGGGTGGGCAGGGACCGCGTGCGCCGGGTTACGTGCAGCCGTGACATCGGTTTCGGCATGTGCTAGTGTGGTAACAGGATACCGCTGCCTCGGTACGGAAGGGCGATAATGGGCTTGTTCGGTTCTATCTTGGGCGGCATTACTGGTCTTGCGGGCGCTGCTGTTAGCGCCAAGGCCAGCAAGAAAGCTGCCAATACCCAGCTCCAGGCGCAGCAGCAGCAAATTGCCGCCACTACCGCCAATCGCGATTATCAGTATGGCCTGAACGCCCCTACGATCGAAGCCGGCAACAATGCAACTGGTACGATCCAAGGCTTGCTCAATGTCGGCGGCGATCCAGCAGCGGCCAAGACGGCGCTAGATACCTTCCGCGCATCCTCTGGTTATCAGGATTTACTCAGCACAGGCTTGGCGGCTGTTAACAGCAATGCTTATGCGCGTGGGCTGGGTAACTCGGGCTCTGCGCTGAAGGCGCTACAGGCCAAGGGATCGAGCATTTCTGATAGTTCTTTGCAGGGCTACATTGGCAACCTGAACAATCTTGCTAGCGCGGGTGGGAACGCGCTCAACCGCGTGGCCGGAGTTGGCAACAATTCTACCGCAATGATTAACGATGCCACCCAGACGGGTGCCAATGCGCAGAACGCGGGCACTTTGGCGGGCGCAAACAATGTCAATGGCACGCTACAGAGCCTCGCCAATTTGGGCGCTTCGGCGTTTGGTTCTAGCTATGCACCGCAGACAGCGCAATCGAGTGGGATCTACGCCAATTCGCCTACGTTGCAGGGATTGGTTGCACCGACTGCCGGACAGGCAGCGCGTAATCCGTGGGCAGCTTGGTAATGGCACAACAGTTCGACTTTTCCACCAAGCAGTTTGACCCGCTCCAGGCGCTTCAGATGTACGGCCAGTCGCGCACCCAAGCCGTGCGCAAGACGGCCCTTCAGTCGTTCGCGGGTGGCGATGCCAGCGGCGCACGTAGCATGGCGGCGCAAGAGGGAGACTTTGACCTTTATGGCAAGATCGGCTCGCTTCAGGAAAAAGAACAGCAGCAAGTGGCAGCACAAAGCAAGGCTTTGGCGTCCTTGGCGGCTGGATTGCAGAGCGTGCCTGCCGAACAGCGCCAGCAGGCGTTCGCAGCCATTGCGCCCCGTCTTCAGGCGCAGGGTTTCGATGCGGAAGATCTAGGCGCTATCAAGCTGGATGATGCAAGCTTGAGCGGATACACCGCGCTCGCCACCGATATCGACAAGGCGATGGCGGCAAAGTACAAGGCCGCAGAGCCGTACACGCTTGCTCCCGGCGCGCAGCGTATGCAGGGCGGTCAAGTCCTCGCCTCCAACGCGCCGAATGATCCTGAAACGATCCGCACTCTGCGCGCAGCCGGTATCGATCCAGAATCAGCAGAAGGTCGCGCGGCTATTCTTGGCCATGTCAACCCGTCGCAGTTCATGGAGTTCGGTTCTGACGCTACTGGCCGTCAGCTTATCCAGACGCGCGGACAGGGTGTTGGTGGCGGTGGTGGCGCTCCCCTTAACGTGCGCAACAACAACCCCGGTAACATTATAGACAGCGCTTTCGCCCGGTCGCAGCCCGGTTATCAGGGCAGCGATGGCAAGTTCGCTATCTTCTCCGATGCCAATGCCGGACAGGGCGCACAGCACGCCTTGCTCAACAGTTACGTGCAGCGTGGGTTTGACACTCCGTTGGAGATTGCCAGCCGTTGGGCGCCATCGGGTAGCGGTGAGGGCAACAATCCTCGCGCTTATGCCGGCATGATTGCATCGGCGCTGGGTATCGGCGTCAACGATAAGGTCAGCCCGCAGCAGATCCCTGCCATCGCTCAGACTATTTCTATGGTTGAGGGCGGCACTGGCGGCACTGCACAGGCGGGGCCGCGTGTTGTGGCCTCTTTGGCTCCTGTTGCGGATCAGAGCGCTGTAAAGGCGGCAGCCAAGGAAGAAACTGCCAGCCGCAAGGAGCTTGTTACAGCCCGTAAGGAGTTTGCTGCACTTCCGGAAGTGAAGAACTTCAACACCATTCGTGGGCAGGTGCGGCAGATCCGCGAGCTGGCTAAAAAGCCAAACGCTCAGAATGATATTGCCATGATCTTTTCGTATATGAAAGTTCTTGATCCCACCTCTGTCGTCAGGGAAGGCGAGTTTGCGACAGCGCAGAACGCTACTGGCGTGCCGGATCAGATCCGCAATATGTACAACAAGGCGCAGAATGGCGAGCGTCTTAACCCAGAACAGCGCAAGCGCATGACGCAATCGGCTGGCACAATCTATGCTTCGCAGCGCGAGATATATAACGAAACTGCCGGACGGTATCAGAATTATGCAAAACAGGCCGGGCTTGATCCTCGGCAGGTAGCGCCTCGCGCCATTCCAACGCCCCGCGATGTTCGTTCGGCCCTACCCACTGGGTGGAAGGTAAGGCGCGTCAAATGAGCCAGACCTATAAGGCTACCGCTCCTAACGGACGCACCTATGAGTTCGAGGTGCCAGACGGCACTTCGGAAGATGAGATTTCGTCCTTTGTCCAGAACAATTTTGCGGAAGCTAAAGGTCGGCGCACGGTATTTGCCAAGGGCGAGAAACCGACTTCGGAGCAGATGAACACGCCTGAAGGTCTGGCACAGGCCCGCAATCTTGTGCGGGGCGAGCCGGGCGCTGAAGATCTGATGATGCAGGGGGCCACGTTCGGGCTTTCTGATGAGGCGTCCGGGGTGGGCAACGCCATCAGCAACGCCATCACTGCGCCTTTCAGCTCCAGCGTCGATTTCGATCCCGTGGGCGCGTACACCACCGGCCGCGATGCGGAACGTCTGCGCTTGGATCAAGCCCGCCAATCTTCCGGCTGGGGCGGAACTGCCGCTGAAGTTCTGGGTGGCTTCGCCGGTGGCGCTGCACCTACTGCGGTAGGGCAAGGTGTCACGTCCCTTATCTCGGCGGCGCGTGGGGCTGCGCGCACTGGCGCTATTGCTGGCGCGGTTGGCGGCTATGGCTACGGGGAAGGTGGTCTAGGAAGCCTGATCCAGTCCGGCGTTGGAGCGCTTGGCGGAGCGGCCATAGGCGCGGCATTGCCCGTGGCTGGCAAGGTCATCGCTAATCGTGCTAGCGCGGTCCAGAGGCTTGTTAGCGGCGATCGTGGCGGCATTGCGCGACAGGTTGTGGGCGAAACGCTGGCACAGGACGCGTCTTCTCCACGCGCGGCTGGCGCTATGGTTCAGGCGGCGCAGGATCGTGGCGTACCCATGATGTTGGCAGATACAGGGGAAAATGCGCGTGGGCTTCTGGCCTCGGTTGCACGCCGTCCGGGAGCTGCCCGCACCATCACGCGCGAGGCTGTAAACGAGCGGCAGGGAGCGCAGGGCGACCGGGTGGTAGGAGCCATCTCCCGCGACCTAGGAGCCATCGGCAATCCCGACCAGATCTCGGATGACCTGATGCGTAACGCCTCCCGTGCCGCAGCGCCGCTGTACGAGCAGGCTTACGCTACCCAAGTCGATATGACGCCAGAGCTTATTAGCGTTCTGGAAACTCCGGCGGCGCGACAGGCGCTGAATAAGGCCCGCACGATTGCCGCCAACGAACGCCGCGATCCCACGGCGCTTGGCTTCGATACAGACGAAGCTGGCGAAACGATTCTAACGCAAACTCCATCCATGCAAACGCTGGACTTGGTGAAGCGCGGGTTGGATGATGTTTTGGAGGATGCGCGCGATCCTGTCACGCGCCGCCTGCCACTCACTTCTACAACGCGCGCTATCCAGGGCGTCCGGCAGGATTTGCTTAGCCAGTTGGATCAGATAAGCCCAGATTATGCTGCGGCGCGTGCTGTGTTCGCAGGTCCGGCAGGTCAGCGTGATGCGCTTATGCTCGGTCGGGCTTCGCTCAATGCGTCGGCTGATGATATCGAGCGTGCCACTACGCCGTTGAATGAAGCAGAGCGGGAGCAGTTCGCCCTTGGATTTCGCGCCGCGATGGGCGACAATCTCGGCAGGGCTGTGGACGGTGCAGACAAGGTAAACCGTCTGTTGGGCACACCTCGCAAGCGGGCATCTCTGGCACGCCTGTTCGGCGGCAGCGAGAACTTCGATCAGTTTCTTGCCACGATGGCGGATGAGCGCGCTACCAACGAAACGTACCGTTCGGTTATGACAGGATCGCAGACAGCGGAGCGTTTGGCGGCTGACGAGACCACCAGTGACACCGGGCTTATCGAAAGCGCGGCTGGATCAGCGCTGCGGCGTGGCGGAAGCGTCGTAGGTATGCTTGGCGATGCACTGAAGGCGATGGGAGAAGTCGGCCGCTTCGGAGCGGGACAGGCCGGGAACGAGACGCGCGAGAGCGTCGCAGCGCTGCTTACGGAGACGGACCCTGCGGTCCTCCGTGACTTGCAGAGGGCTATTCGCCAAGCGGCTATTCAGCAGCGCTTGCGGGGGCGGGCAGTCAACCGCATTGGCGGCAGGGTTGGCAATGTTGGTAGCCGTGCTGTGGTTGGTGCTGCGGAATCTGTTTCTAGCAAGCCGGGCCAATAGCGTGTACATGGGCTACATGGTAACAGGATACCTCACCAATGGCTAGCGCGCCCTGCATCACGGTCCAGTTTCCCGGCACTCCGGTGCAGAACTTGCGCTCGGTGTTGAGTATCGCCCTGTTGCGCCTGATCCCGTCTTCCACGCTGGAGGATGGCGAGAACGTCATTGTCCAGTATCGCTCCAACCCGGACGACGGCCTGGGCAACGTCTATTACTGGGATGCCTCCTCCGTCGCCAATGACGATGGCGTAACGATCGTCCGCCCGTTCGATGTCCTGCCATTGCAGGCGGGACGGTGGACCGTCTTGCTGGATCTGTATCCGAAGATTACCCCCATAGGCGCTACCCCCGATGGCGTCACCAATTCCCGTGCTGCCTTTGCCGCTGCGGATGCTGTTGCGCCCATTACGATATCCCCCGGCCTGTACCTCATCGGCTCCAACATCACGCTTACTCGCCATGTCACTTTCACGTCGGGCGCTCGGCTGGTTATTCCCAGCGGCGTCACCGTCACCTTCTCCGGCGGCATGACAGCCCCCGATATGCAGGTGTTCAATATCTCTGGCACCGGGGCTGTGGCGGGGCTGGGTGAGGTTGAGGTTGCATGGTTCGCGGGCGATCTGCGCAATACGCTAACCAATTCGGTGGCGGCGGTTCAGCGGGCGGTTAATGCCGCTATCGATGGCGGGCTGGTTCGCTGGCGGGGTAGCTACGCCACCAACGGTGATGCGGCGATCAGCGTGTCCCGTGGGCAGGTTATCGAAGGTTCCGGCACCTCTAGCGCACTGACGTGGACAACTGCCGTCTGCGCTGGCTTCCGGCTTAGCGGCGCTTCCTTCCCCACCGTCAAGGGTATTCGCTTCGCCCTGTCAGCGATCGACATCATTCCGGCATCCGGGGTGGCGGTCAAGATGGAGGCATATGGGTCGCACGTCGAGGGTTGCTATTCGACGCATTGCTACATCGGCACGCACCACACCGCTCAAAACCAAACGGTTCGCGATTGCCAGTTCAACGGCGCTACGTGGTCCGCCGATTGGGTGGACAACGTGCCAAACATCCAGATCATCGGGTGCGACAGCAGCGCGTTCTCCGATTGGTTCGATCTGTCCTCGACTGCCGGGTTTCAGCCGGGAGAAAGTCTGTCGTGGCCCGGTCCTGGTGGCGGAACTTACGGCGGCTCCTACGGCTACACCTGCTCCAGCACGCGATGCAAGGTGGTCGTTAACGATGTCCTCCCGGCCCCTGGAGCAGTCATCACGGGCGGAACGTCTGGCGCTTCGGCTACGCTCACCTCTCGCGTGATTGGCCATCTAGGCGGCGGGCTACGGATGCAGGGCAACGCGGCCGGCTGCATTCTTACCGGCTCCTCTTGGGCGGCTGGCTGGCAATCGCTTTATATGTTCGCCACTACCAACGCGCATGGTAGCCGCCCTGAATATTGCGAGTTTTCTGCTTGCTATTTCGACTTCGCGTATACCGGCGCAAACATCGATGGTGCGGCTGGCCACAGCTTCACCTCTACATGGATCAACGGTCGTCAAAGCAGCGGCCTTAACCTGATCCGCGACACGCATTCCAAGTTCATCGGCTGCAATTTTTCCGGTTCTTGGGAAAACGGTGTCCTGTTGGGTGCCGGCAGCAAGAGCGCGATCTTCACCGGATGCACGGTGGAAGGTGCCAACCGCTCCAACAATAGCAAAAGCGGGATGTACGCCATTGGCGGAGCAGCCGACTTCATCATCACCAGTTGCCGCATCGGCGGGCAAACCGCTTCAGGGTACGGTGGCATCCAGACTTATCCTGTCACTGTCGAGGTTGGCTGCACGGGATATATCATCCGTAACAACCGCATCAGTGAGAATGTGAACAACACGGTGCTGGACGGCGGTGGGGGTGTTACCAAGTCGGTAGGGGATAACATATGACGGTCACACTGGATCAGTTGCAGGCAATGGCTATGGCGCAAGCGCCGGCGTTGTTCCATGCGCGGAATACGGAGCCTGCATTGGACCAAGCGCGCAAAAACGTGCTACAGCAGATCCGGGCCGGCTTGATCGCAGCCGGTCTTGAAGTCGAAACGGTGGAGGCAGAAAATGAGTAAGCCCAAGATCCCGGATGAGGTCAAGGTCAGCAAGCCTTCCCACAAAGGACCGTCCACATTCGGCGGGGGCATCCCTCCCCGTCCACCGCCCAAGCCGCCTGAACCCGACATTCCCACGTAATGCACCTTATCGCCGTTCTATCCGGTGTGGCGTGTGCCGGGGCAATCGCTCTGGCACCGCTATCCCCAAAGCGTGACCGCCGGGACTGCATGTTTCTGGCGGTCACGCTGCTTGCGGCGTGGGCGGTATCCAACGAAGCGTGGCTGCTGGACTCGCTGGAGAAGCTAGCTGTGATGGATGGTGCCATTTTGGCGCTGTCTGTTGTGTTGATCCGGCACCACCCAAGCGGTTGGCGGCTGTGGTTTGCCGGCATGGCCCTCGCACAGATGGCCTTGGATATGCTATACGCTTGGAATGGCCCGGCTTTCTACCCTGTATATTGGGTCTTGTACGATCTCACCTTCCTGGGTGAGATTATAGCCGTTGGATGGGGAGGCGGGGTGAATGTTCTGGTGGCTCTTAGGCGCGTCTTTCGTACCTCTCGCATATTTCTACCGTTCAAGCTGGTTCAAAAGGTAGGGGCATGAACGGTGACCATCCCTGGTGGGCAAACTTGTATCTGATGTTCGCAGCCTTCTGCGGATCAGTCACTTCGCTCAGCTTGATGCAGTGGAAAACTATGGAGCGAAAAGAGGTGATGCTGACACTGTTCGTCGGCACCACCTTCTCCGTGTTCGTGGCTCCATTTATCGCCGCAGCGGTTTTTAACATAGATATCGAAAAACTGCGGGCGATGTGTTTTGTGATGTATGTTGGCGCGACTGGTGCCAACGCCTTTCTCCCTGCGATCATTAAGCGGATCGTTCGTTTTTTCAAAGGAGATGCAGAATGACGATCTTTATCGTCGCAAACTGCCTGCTCCGTGCCGTGCTTTCAATCATGATGGCCCTGTGCATCGTGTGGTTCGATAGCTGGCTATCTCGCGCGGAACGTCTGGGTATCGGCATCATGGGCGGAACCGGGTTGATGACTGTGCCGGTTATCTACATGACAGCCAAACATATCCCATCGCCTTACGATGGTTGGGCATCTCTGCTGTTCACTGTCGGCGCAATAGTCTTTTTCTCAGGCTGGATGCACCGCAAGCGCACGCATGATCTGGCCAATGACCGGGCAGCGCGGGAAGCGCATTCATACTTAAGCAGCAGGGGGAAGATATGACTTATACCCTAGGCCAAGCATCGCTCAAGGAGCTTGCTGGCGTGCACCCCAAGCTAGTGGCGGTGGTCAAGCGAGCTATCCAGATCACGACGCAGGATTTCTCCGTGCACGATGGGCTTCGCACGATGGAGGAGCAGAAGCGGTACGTCGCCACCGGCGTCTCCAAGACGATGAACTCCATGCACCGGACCCAGCCGGACGGCTACGGTCACGCGGTCGATCTGGTGCCCTACATCAACGGCAAGCTGCGGTGGGAATGGCCCGCGATCTACCCGATTGCCGTGGCAGTGCGAGAGGCGGCGCGGGAACTGGATGTTGATATCCGCTGGGGCGGACATTGGGGACGGTTGGGCGACATTGCCGCCACCTCGCAGTCGATGAACAAGGCGGTGCAGGATTACGTTGCTGCGCGTCGTAAGGCCGGCAAGTCGGCGTTTATCGACGGCCCTCATTACGAGTTGGCGTGATGACAGCCCGCGAACAGCTTATAGCCTACCTTGCTACACTAGGCGCTCTAGTGCTGGTGTTCTTGGCGGCTCTGGTGGCTATCGCTTTCGGCGCTGATGGCGCAACGATCGGGCAGGCGTTCGGGCTAGGGACTATCACCGGCGGATTGATCGGCGTGCTTCGCATTCCTTCTTCGCGAAGTGTTACGATCGACAATGCTCCTGGCGATCCTGTGCCGACCACAGAAGCCAAAGGCACCGCCCCAGGAGACTATCGTCCATGATGATCCCCAACCTCTACCTCCATGCCGCCATAGGGGCGCTTGTGGGTGCCGTGGCGTTCTATGGTGGGAGCCAGCACGAACACCGCACCCACGTTGCACGCGAAGCTGCGGCGGCTGCGCGTATCGAGAAAGCCAAGGCGAAGCTTCAGGATGCGTTCGACACGGTGGCCACTCGCACCGTAGCCGATCAACAGATCCAAACCCAAACTTTCACGGAGATTCGTCGTGTCGCAGGCCCGATCGTTTACCGCAATACTAGCGTGTGTCTGCGGGGTGACGATGTCAGCCTGCTCGACCGTGCCCGCGATGCCGCCAACTCCTCCGCGCTTGCCCGCGAATCTGATGGTGGAGCCGCCGCTGTTGCCGGCGTTCCCCCGCAACGCTGACGGCTCGATTAGCGGCGGACAGTGCCTTATGGGCGCGATCGATCTGTACGCTGCCGCCGGGGCTATGCGGGTGCAGTTGATGGGGCTGATTGAGGCGGAGATGGCGAGGCAGGGCCAGAGATAGCTACCGCTTGTCGCTCATGGATTAACGACAAGACAACTTGTGTATCACCAAAGGGCATTTGACGATACACAACGCCATCACTCACCCCCTTCCCGGCCACCGGCAGGGCGAGCGGCGCGGAGTGCAAGCCATTCGTAGAACTCGGGCCATTCGTCCAGGCTGCCCATACGCCACGATCGCAGGAAGGTGTCCGGCTCTGTGCATAGATTGTAGTCCAGCGCGAAATCAATCGCCTCGCTTGCTGTGCCGTGGTCACCGAGCGGGCGACCAGTGCGTGGGTCCATCATCTCCACCGTCGGCTCATCCGGCTCAGCGGGCGGAAGGGCGCGGATGGCGGCGGCGATACGATCCATAGCATCGTGATCCGCGTCCCAAGCCAGTTCGTTTCCGACCATCGGCTCTAAGTAGGCATACAGTGCCGCCCGCTCAATCCCGTCTCTCTCGCTCACGATCCGGCTCCATCTAGCAACCTGAGACCTTCGGCTATCGTGAAACAGTGCGCGGCTTTGGCGGCGGCGTCCCAATCCATAAGAGGCCAATCTTCGATCGATCTCTCCACTAGAACCTGACCGCGCCGCATCCACGATGCTACGTCTGCGGCTTCGTCACCCCTGCCTTGGATTTCGGGCAACGGTCGTGGGTCGAACATTCGGCCGCTCACGATCCGGCTCCATCGGTGTGGAGGGCGTCTCGGGCGTCTGCGAGAAGGAAGCGCTCACGCTCACGGTCAAGCGCTCGGAACCAGCACTGCCATACGATGGTGTCCGCAGCCTCAGCATCCCCCGCCGCGTCAAGACGCGCGACCACGGCGGCAATATGGGCGTTGTTGGTGGCGCGATGTTTGCTGATCGACGGCACTCGGCCAGCGAATTGATCGATAGCCCGCTTTATCGCCCGCCACTGTGGATCCGGCTCACCGTTTTCAGGCGGATCGATCGGGTCTTCTTCCCGCGCCGAAACTCGGGCCTCGGCGGCGATGCGGTGACGGGCAACTGCACTGGTGGCATCATCCAGAGACAACGAGCAGTCATCCTGGATAAAAGCCGCGAGCAACCGATCCTCCTGCGTGACCGTCACCACCGCGCGCGTGTCAGGATTGGGCATGGCTTTCGCGAGGCGGTGATTTTCACTCGCATTTACGGCTTCACCGGCCTCGATCAGGTCGCGCATCGTCGATTCACTCGGCATCGTCAGCCCCCGTGTTCATTGCAGCGAGGAAGGTGGCGGCAAGGTCATCGCCGTCGCCGTTCGTCTCGATCTTCCGCAGCACCCCCACCGCCGCTTCCAGCTTGCGTTCGGCAGCGAGGCGGGCTTCGTCAGCTGCACCAGCGTTGCGAGCCGCCACCTTGCGCAGTTCCGACAACGCCGCGTTCTTCTCCCGCAGCGCATCGATCTCGGCTGCGGCGCTGGCGTTGGCGCGGATGTACGCGGCAGCTTCCAACAATGCGTTGGCTTTTTCCGACCACGCATAGAGAGAAAGCTCCATCGAAGTGTTGGCAAGCTCCTCTGTCACGCGCTCCAACCGCCCCGCGATCTCCTTCGCATCGCCGGCAACCTTGGGGGGTGTGGGGCGGGTTTTCCAAGTCGCGATGCGCGCCATCATTTGGCCCGCCTGATATGTCGCCTCGCTCGCCCGTTGAACATCATCCGGACCGTGGGCAGGCCACATCATCATAGCCACCGAACCGCCGGCACGATCCCGGATATATGCTGCTCCGTTATCGTCGGCAGGTTCAACGAGCGTCCATGGGAATGGATAGTAGTGATCGACCAGCAGCAGATCGTCTGCGCTCGCAACCGCCACAATCTCGGGGGTGTCAGACATCATCTTGATCCTTTTGGAGTATCTGGCGGATGGCGAGGCCGAGCGGGGTGAGGTAAGTCCGACTGTCCTTGCGATCTGGTGCCCACGCGATCAGGCCGAGATCCATCAGCAGCCTGCCCGCATTAGCAAACGAGGATGGGTCGCGGGCTGGCTGCGGCCAGCCTAGGTTGCGATTGCCGTAGAGGTAGCCAGGCGTATGCCAGAACAAAGGCGACCATTGCGCCTTCGTCAGACCCGCCACGATAACAGCCATCTCCGCAGCGTCGGGGGTGGGGACCTCACGCTGCATCGGAGGAGCCTTTCGGCTCATGGCGGCGGTGGTGCTTAGGCAACTCCGCCCTCGGCCAATCGTCGTACAGACCGCCCAAGCATGGCGCGCAGTAGTCTCTCCAGCCGGCGTTTTGTCGCCGGTTCCGGTTGCGTGCGGCGACGCAAGGCCAACATGTCTTGTAGCGATCCGGTCGATGATCCCAGATCCCCGAGACTAGCTTGTAGGTGTGGCCGCGACTGATCGTGTTGCCGCACTCACAGCAGACATGATCCTTGCGGGCGACAACACGGCGCTGGGTGAAAGCGCTAGGGACCTCGCAATCACAGTCACACATCGGAGGATGCCTGTGCGAGAGCGGCGCGGGCGCAATCGTAGGTGATGGGCCGCACCAGCATTGCGCGTTGACGGGCAATCGTCTGCGGGTCCGGACCCCACAAGAACTCTCCGCTCTCAACGATGAAGGCGTCGATGCGGCCGCTATTGTCGCCGTACTCGCTTTTCATGCCGAGCGTGTCGCCAGCCCAGAACAGACCCGGCGGGCACTCCGCCAGCGCCATCAGCTCACCCGCGCTCACGACCGTGCCTTCCGTGCTTTGCGTGCAGCCGCGCTCTTGGCCCGACGACGGGCGCGCTCTGCTCGGCTGATGTCGCGGCGCTGGCCAGCCACGCTGGTGGCGTCGAAGAACACCGGATCGTATGTCCGGGTCATCTCGCCACACAGGACGTAGACGCCAGTCGGCTCGTTCGGCCGCCAAAGGTCCAGCGTACCGCTCACGACCGTGCCTCGGGCTGGGGTGCGAGTTGACGGATGGCGGTGGCGCGGTAGTGCGCGATCAGAGCTGGCAAGGCGTTGACGGCCGCGACAAAACCCTCAGCGTTGCTCTGCTCTGTCTCGCAGAAGTCGCCGGGTGCGCCGTTCTCAATTGTTGCGACCATGTATGATCGATCACCGCGAACCGCCGCGATGCCGCACCGCATGTCGTCGGTTGGGCTTACCCCTTTGACGACTTCTAACGGCCCCGGCGTCATCTTCGCCAGCAAAGCCTCAAGCTTCTCGACCTCCTCCCTAAGCTCCACCCGCTGGGGTGCGTCTTCTGTCGTTCCTGTATTCATCTTCATTCTCCTCGATCTCATTTTAGGCGGGCCACCCAACGCTCGCTTGAAAGGCCCGCCAGAGATAAGATCAGTAGGGCCAGTCCATGATGTCGCAGAACGGATCGTTGGGACGGATGCAGGCGGTTGCGGGCGCAACGGCGGTGAACAAGACAGCGACGGCGATTGCAAGCTTCAACATTAGGTAGGCTCCTAGTTCGGGGTCATCGCCATGAACGCCAGGGCGATGATGATCCATACCGCGCCGCCAAGCGAAGCAGCAAGGATGGCTTTCCACAAAGGGAAAGTTTTGGTTGGGGCGATCATGCCCCACGTCCGTATTTGATGCCGGCTAGGGCGCATTTAACTGAGCAGCCTTCGTCCATACCCCCTTGGAGAATCATGTTTACGATTCCAAGGCTACCTACATTACGCGCCGCAATTTCCCGCGCCTCAATCAGGTCGGGATCAACCGGCTTGGGGAGGAGGGTGGTGATGGCGCGGGCTTCGCTGAAGCGGACGCCGTAAATATCATCAGCCGCCATACCCCGCACCAACGCCACCATCCTCTCCACCACCTCATCCGATGGCCGCTCTACCGCCGGGATAGCAGTGGCGGGCTGGACGTTGCGGATGCGCCAGCCGTCCCAGCCTTTTATCATAGGCTTACCGTCCTCGCTCCATATGCCGGGAGCGTCGTCATCTGATTTGACGACATCGGTCCAATGGCCGTCCTTGTCGGCATCTCGATCATAGGTAAGCGCCACAACCCGACCATCCGTATGATAAGCCTCAAGCTTCCCAGACCAATCAACCACCACAAACCTCCTCATCCACAGTGTAAACCATCCCCAAATCATCCCGATCGACGTTGCCGGTGCCGTCGCAATCGGGGCACAGATCCTCCGTGGGAGCCGGCCCCGTGTCGCCCAGTAGGATACCATGCCCCTCACACGCCCAGCACCTTGCATCAAACTCCCGCTTGGCATCCTCCAGCTCCAGCGTGGCCTGTGCCAATTCCTGGACGCGGCCCGTGCCGGTGAGGTGGCGGACGGCGATGGTGGCGGTTAGGAGGCGGGTCATGCTGCTTTCCAGACTGCGTAGGAGACGCAGGCGGTGCCAAATGCGGCGAACAGTACAAAAGCTGCATACCATCCCCGGCCCTGATAAATTGCTTCGTAACCTTCAGCGATTCTTTGCAGGCATTCCAAGGCCAGAATTATTGCCCCTAGATACAGCATCATGTCACACTCTCCTCCGCTTCCCCCTCTGTATGCGTCCGGATCGGGGGTTGGGTCAATGCACATTTATCGCATTGCGCGAATTATTTTCGCAGGCTATACCGACGCCATGGACAGAAAAACCATCATGCAGGCAGTCGAGAGACGCGCCTTCGCCCTTCGGGTGCCCCTGTCCACCGTGTGCAAGGATGCGGGTGTCTCCACCAGCATCGCGTCGCGGTGGACTACAGGAAAGAACACCCCAAGCCTCGCCACCATAGCTTCGCTGGAGAAGCGGCTAACACAGATGGAGAAGGAATCGTGACCTACGGCCCACCATGCCCGTTCCGGGCTGCTGGTTATACATGGAAAGCCGGCCTTTACCCGCTGTCCCCATCGGGGCTGGAAATCATCGCAGAGCATAACGGCGTGTCCGTCGATCAACTGCCGCGCGGCGCTCGCAATTCGTCCAGCGCCTACATGCATAGCTGGATTGAGGCGCTAGGCGCTCGCAAGGCCTTAGGTTTGGATACGCGCCGTGATGGTCGGTGGATTCTACCGTCAGAAATTAACCGAGAGGACACCCAGCATGACCGAACCTGACGCGAATGGATGGTTGCCGATTGAGACGGCACCTAGGGATGGGACGTTAATCCTTCTTTGGAGCAAGGGTAGAGGGGTGCAGCGCGGTTTCCGATACGCCACTGGCAAAGAGTGCCACGTAGGACACCGAAAAAGAGGCATGCAGGCTACACATTGGCAACCAGATCCCCTCCCTCCCACACAGGAATCCTAACATGCCCACTAACCTAGCCTCACTCGAAAGCACGCTGGCGGATCGTCGGGCGCGGTATGGGGAGTTTGAGGATGTGGCGGATACCGGATTTAAGATCCGTACTGCCATCGCAGAACGCCGCAACAAGTTTGCCCCGGTGCAGGAGGAGGCGTTACACATGATCGCCAACAAACTCGCCCGCATAGCCAACGGCGATCCAAACTGCCACGATTCCTGGCATGACATTGCCGGCTACGCCACCCTCGTCGCCCAAACCCTCGAACCGGAGGCGGAGTGATGGGCGGGCGTCCTTTACGCGAAGCGCCGGCAGAGTTCGCCATCAAGGCGGTGGAGATGACATGGGATGAAGCGCGCAAGCATTGGGCGTGCGGTGCAGCTACACTGACACGATGGATGTCCGAAACAGGAGCAAAGCTTCGCGTTATCAACCCCGAACTTCGCGGCCATAAGCTGCGCCCCATGCCCAATGACTTCCGCAGATATGGACATGTCGAAAGCCTGAAGGCGCTGTGCGCCCGCTACACGACAGGCCCGGATGTGGTACGTCGGTGGCGGGAGGAGGTGGGAGCCAAGCCCCTGCCCATGAACAAAATGCGCCCCATGCCAGATGACTTTCGGGAAATGGCGGCAACGCTTCACAGGGAAAAATTGGCGGTACTATACCAGTGCGGGCAGCCTGTCTTGTCCAGGTGGTTCGCCGAATCGGGCGTGACACCCAAGGAATACAAAAATCCCGATCTGGGCAAGTTCTGGCACGGCCGAGCCACCGGGCTGGTGCCGGTTACACCCCAGCCCCAGCGGGATGCCACGGTTGCCGGTGAAGCCGCCGACTTCCTGCGGCGCAAAGGGTGGGTAGTGTTCCGGGCGAGGATCATCAGGACGGAAGCGCCCAAGGATGACTGGATAGTTGGTCGCCTCACCCTGCCCACCAGTGAGATGGTGGCACAGGCGGAACGGGGCGGGTTTGTGCGAAGGGATATGATGTGAAACACGTAGCAGCACTGACGATCGGGGCATTCGTGCTGATGATCGTCTATAGCATAGCCAAGCTGACTGTGAACTATCCTGAGACAGCAGGTAGGGGGCTTATTGCTCTCTGGTTCCTATTCGTGGCGTACATAATCGGCCGAGCGTATTTAGCCGTTCGCAGTGCAGGGAGATGATGTGATGTCTAGCGAGGATATGGTTGAGAGGGTGGCTCGGGCGATTGATGAAGCTACACTTAAGTATGTAGCTGGGTCAAATAATAGCCTTGACATACTTCGAACAATGCAGGCCCGTGTCGCCATAGAGGCGATGCGGGAGCCGACGGAGGGGATGGTCGAAGCTGGGTGGAAAAGCAAAAGCGATAGTGTCGATGGCCGACCTGTTTGGAAACTATCGGTAGATGTGCAGGCAAAGCACCAATACGTCGCAATGATCGACGCCGCCCTATCCGGCCCGCAAGATCCCCCACACCCTCTTTAACTCCACCTCCACCAACGGTCGAATAGAGGCGGGCAGCTTGCAGAGAAGCGCCCGCCTTTTCCGTGCCTGTGCTACTCAGCCACCGTGCGCAGCACAGCCCTAAGATCCGCGCGCAAGATGTCGCCGATCGGATCGTAACTGTCCTCCACGCCATATGCGTGCTGCAACGTCTCTCCGTCTGCCACACCCTGAAGGCGACGGCGGGCGGTGGCGAGGTCTGTGGTTTCTTCGGTCATTATAGCATCCTTAAACAAGAAAAGGCGCGCCTGTTACAGCGCGCCCAGTATGTTGGTGTTGGTGGCCTAGATGCCGACTGCTTCGCGGTACGTCTCGATAAGCGCGTCCTGCTCGTCGCGGGTGTGCTTCTCCAGCTTGCGGAGCTTGACCAGCGCCTTCATGGCCTTGGTGTCGAAGCCGGTGGACTTGGCCTCCTTGTAAACGTCGGAAATGTCGCTGGCCAATCCACTTTTCTCCTCATTCAATCTTTCTACCCGTTCCAGAAAGAGGCGGAGCTGGTCGGCTGCTACGGTATCGGTCATTTCGTGTTCTCCTGGTTGTACGGCTTGCGCTTGGTGGGTTGGGCGGCGTCTAGGATGCTCATGCCATTGCCTTTTCGTAACGAGATTTAGCCCAGTCGATTGCCTTTCTCATGGCGTCATCGGCTGTGGGGGCGAAGAAGCTGGAAACGTTGGTATGTCCCCAACTGAATGACACGCTGCGCTCGCCCGTTTTTTTGTAAACAGGGACGCTTGCCTGCACTACGAAGCCAGATATGCCGCGCTCAAACATGCGGCTAAAAATCTCATTCCAAGAGTCCCGTGCGCGGGTGCAATCACCCTCGAACAGAGCTTCGACGTCATCGTCTTCCCAGTGGCGTACCAGATCTTGCATGCCATCAGGCAACTTGCCCGCAGCCTCGAATGATTCCATCAGCCACTCTGGCACCTCTGCGTTGGGCAGTGGCCAGATCGCCTCGATACGAGTGTTAGCATCGTACAGGCGCGTTCCAATATCTTCGGTCACAGCTTCTTCTCCTCATCTGCAACAGGGGCGGGGTGAAGGCGGTAGGCTATCAGACGGGCTTTGCTTATTGGCAAAGGGCCATGCCATTTATGCAGCCCCGCTTTTTCGGCAATTTCACAATCACCATCCGACCATTTTACATCTACGAGACATGATCGCGGCACAGGACAATCCCCACCCCGCCACTCCACCCAGCCTGCCGCGATGTCTTCGGGGGTGAGGGTCATGACTCCTCCACGGTGCTGGAGGTGACAGTCACGCTGCGGATGTAGCCATCGCCAATATCCCAATCTACCTTGGCGCGGTCATCGAAGCCGCACGCTTTAATCAGGATTTCATCGATCTGCTCATCGCTAAGATCGACCGTAACAGTCCGTGTCACGCGCGTCGTTGTCTTGGACACCTTGTTCATCACCCCTTCTCCTGCTGGCGGGCGAGGAGGAGGGCGCGGGCCTCCTCTAGCTCGTAAGCCATGGCGAGCCAGCAATTCGCTCCTGCGGGCATCTCATCCAGCCAAGGATCACCATAACGAAGCACGTAGGCTCCGCCGGTTTCAGGCTGGACGATGGTGTATTTCTTTCCCTCGACATCGAGGCGCAAAAGGTCGCTCACCCCTCACCCCCATCCGTGCCGAGGGCGCGGGCGATGGCGGTGCGGGCGTCAGTTATCTCCGGGTATTCGTTGGGCGTGGCATGGGGAAAAAACTCCCGCATGACAGCCTGAAGCGCCTTCAGCGAATCCGGGGCTGCTGCGATGAGGCGGGCGTTGGCCGCGTTGTCTGGACCTTGAACTCGCGCGACGTAAATGCCGTCGTTATTCGATGTGCCGCCATCCGCATTGCTGCTGATAAGCGTCGTGTGGATACTCCCTGAATCCACTAGCACCCACGGCCCCGGCGTAAACCCACCCTTGCTTCCACTGTCCATCTCACCACTCCTTCTTCTGCTTCGGGGTTGCTTTTGCGCTCGATAATGATAGGGGTCAAGTGCATTTTCGGAAGGAACACGAACATGATGACCCTTGAGGAGATCCAGGTGGCTCTCCGGCACCACAAGATTGGCAAGGTTGCCGAGGCAGTTGGCATCAACCGAACCAGCATCGCGGCGATCATGAAGGACCGTTGCCATGAGCCTCGATACAGCACCGTCAAGGCGCTGTCTGACTACCTCAAAGCCAACGCGGTGGTGGGGTGACCGCGCAAAAGCTAGGCACGCTGGTTTGCACCCTGCCGATGTGCCCTACCTCCAACCACCTGTTTGCCACGGACTTCAAAACCAAGCGCAGGTTCAAGTCCAAGGAGTATTCGGCGTGGCAGAAGGTGGCCGGTACAGCGCTCCTTGCCGCGTGGGAGGAGCAGGGCAGACCGGTGGTGGGCCAACCGTGGAAGGCCTCCATTCGCGTCGGCTGTAACTATCGCACAGACATAGACGGGCGGGTTAAGGCGGTACTGGATCTTCTGGTCAAGACCATTCCAGGCTGGCCCGACGATCGGCACGTGGACCGTTTGGTTGTGACGCGAGGCGGCGAGATCGGCACGATGCTGGTGTCCGCTGCTGATTTTGTGGAGATTTGAGATGGAAACCATCGGCAACGGCATATTCGGCGTGGGCGACTGCTTTGAGCTTATGGCGAAGTTGGGGGATCAGAGTGTGGATATGATCCTCTGTGATCTTCCTTATGGCGCCACGCAGAATAAGTGGGACTCGGTGCTGCCGCTGGATAGGTTGTGGGCGGAATATTGGCGAGTTTGTAAGGGGGCGGTGGTGCTTACGGCAGCGCAGCCTTTTACGTCTGTATTGGTCTGCAGTGCTTTATCTAATTACAAATATGATCTTGTCTGGCACAAGAACAAAGCATCTGGTCAGCTTAACGCCAAGAGGCAACCTATGCGCGCGCACGAAAGTGTTTTGGTGTTTGGCAAGGGATCTTATAATCCTCAAATGACAGAGGGCCATAGGCCGGGCAACGCCGCTCACCAAAAGACGCAAAGCGATAACTATGGAGCGACTAAGGGGGCCTCTTACGGAGGCCAAACGGTTCGCTACCCCCGTTCGGTTTTGGACTTCGCTGTAGTTAACAATGACGATCCTGGCCGTATCCATCCCACCCAAAAACCCGTCGCCCTATTCGAGTACCTAATCCGCACCTACACCAACGAAGGCGACACCGTACTCGACAACACAGCCGGCTCCGGCACCACCGCCATCGCGGCAGAGAATGCCGGGCGGAAGTGGATCTGTATCGAGCGTGATGAGGAGTATGCGGCGAAGGCGATGGAGCGGATACGCAAGCACGTGGAGATCCTTATATGACCCCCTTCGATCGCCACAACATCTCGCATTTGTCAGCATCTAGCTTGAACCTATTTGTTGCTCAACCATCGTTATGGATGGCAAGTTATTTGCTGAAGCGCCGCACCGGCGTAGGGCCAGCAGCGCATCGTGGCACCGCGATCGAGTGCGGCGTGGAGGCGGGATTGTTCGATCCACATATGCCGGTGGCAGAGGCGCAGAAGTTGGCGGAGGCCAAGTTTCACACCCTCACCCGGTTCAGTGCGGACGCACGGATTGAAAAGGAGCGGGAGCTTGTGGCCCCGTCTGTCGAGGTGGCATTAGCCGAGTTGCGGCAGTACGGGGTTCCGGAGAAGCCGGAGAATGGACGGCAGCACAAGATCGAGGTGGAGTTGGGCGAGGGTTTGCCTCCTGCCTGGGGCTTCCTCGATTTCAAGTTTCAGGATCACGGCATCACCGTGGATCTTAAGACATCCTCCCGCGTCCCGTCTGAAATTTCCGTGCCACACAGCCGGCAGGGGGCCATCTACTGGAAACATCTGGGCAATCACCAGATCCGTTTCGCCTATGCGTCCGGTAAGCGTATGGCAGTGTACGCGCTTGAGGAACCGGCCATCCACTTTGCCGAGTGCGTAAAAATTGCACGGGCAATCGAAAGGCTATTGTCATTGAGTGACGATGGTGAGAAGTTGACCCGTGCGCTGTACCCCGATGCGACGTCATTTTATTGGGGAGACGCCAGCGCACAAAGCCTAGCAAGAGAGATTTGGGCGGACTAGCCCGAGTGGCTGACGACTGGCCTACGGTCGGGTTAACGAGCAAAGAGGAATGATGTCATGGGACTTATGCAGAGCAACACCGGCGGCGAGGGCGGTGGATTTAAGGTGTACTGCAAGTATAACGCCAAGGCGGGGCGCTGGTACACCAAGGAGGACAAGCAGGACGGCCAGGAGTTCGAGGTTACGAACCTGACGGCGGTGTTCGATCTTCAGAATGTTCGCACGGGTTGGTTTTTGTTCGCGGCTGGTACTGCACCGGCCAAGACGTTCGATCCGTCGCTGACGCAGGCCGCGACCAAGCCGGGAGATGGCTTCAAGCGCGGGTTCGAGGTGGACATCTTCAGCGAAAAGAACCTGGGCGGTGTGCGTGAATTCTCTTCCACCGCTGGGGTTGTTATCGACGCTATCAACCCCCTGTACGACGCATACACCGCTGCGCCAGAGGCGGCGCAGGGCAAGTTGCCGGTGGTCAAGTGCGCGGGCGTCACTCCGGTGACGAACAAGCACGGCACCAACTACCAGCCCAAGCTGGAGATCGTGTCGTGGGTGGATCGTCCGTCTGCGCTGGCTGACGGTGGCACCGCGTCCACGTTGGCCTCTACCCCACCCGTAGAGAAGCCCAAGGCACAGACCGTGGCTCCGCCGGCTCCTGTGGATGCGTTCAAGGAAACGGACTCTGACGTAGAGTTCTGAGCCAACCTAACAAAGCGAACCGGGCCTTTCGGAGAAATCCGGGAGGCCCTTTTCATTTATGTTGCGATGTGGTTTATAGGGCGGGTGGGGAGCGTTAGCCGACGCTCAACCCACCCTGACACCATCAGCGGGGAGAGGGCCGCTTACAATGCCTGACTTTACCCTACCATATATTGCGCCTGAGGCAAGCCTGTGAAGCGGCTTATCGAGATCGGGGCCATAGATATTGAGGCGATCAAGGACCAGTTCCCACTGGCTGATTTTGTCGCCAGTACCGTCGATCTGAAACGCAAGGGGCGGGCCTTGGTTGGCCTCTGCCCGTTCCACGGTGAAAAGACGCCGAGCTTCACGGTGTACCCAAGCGATCAGCGCTTCCATTGCTATGGCTGTGCGGCGGACGGCGATCTGTTCGACTTTGCCGAGCATATGAACAAGTGGACGATCCGAGAAACGGCCGAGCATTTGGGCATGGGCACCATCCCAACCTACACGCCCGACCGGATCGAGGAGATCCGCAACAAGCGCCTCGCGGCCGAAACCAAGGACGCAGAGGACCGTGCAAAGGTCATCACCCAATCGCAGGAAAGGTGGGACGCGGCTGTGCCCGTCATCCACCACCCGTATCTGGCCGCTAAGGGCATCCAGGCGCACGGTGCGAGGATCGAGGCAGACGGAACGCTCCTTACCCCGATCATGGGCCAGAACGGCGCTATCCAGTGCGTGCAAGGCATATCCGAGGAGGGCGAGAAACTGTTTCCCTTCCGTGGCACGGTATCGGGCGGCTTCCATATCATGGGCGGCAAGGTGGCCAAGGCGACCGAGCCTGTGATCCTGTGCGAAGGCTTCGCCACCGCTGCCTCTATCCAGGAGGCCACCGGCCGCACGGTGATCTGTACCTATAACGGCGACAATATGGTGAAGGTGGCCCGGTTCTTCGCTGATCGCTACCCCGGCCGGCAATGGCTGGTAGCAGGCGACGACGACCATTCCAATCAATCCAATACTGGATCGATTAAAGCCGCTGAAGCTGCCGCCGTCCTGAGTTGTCCGTATGTCCTGGCTGCGCACGACGGAGACGACGCCAACAGCGACTTCAACGATATGGCCAAGCTTTATGGGCTGGAGGCTGTGAAAACGTTGATTGTTGATGGCGTGACACCCGAGGGGGCGGAGCAGCAACCGGAAGATCCAAACGACTTCAAGCCTACCCCTTGGGTTGCAATAGACCCTTCTTCCATCCCGCCGCGTGAATGGCTGTTCGGTGATATTCTCGCCCGCAGTTTCGTGTCCGTGCTGGTGGCTCCGCCGGGCGTGGGTAAATCGATCCTGACGATTGAAGCGGCGATATCGATCGTACTTAAGCGGGATCTGGGGCCGTTCAAGGCCCACGAAAAATCCAAGGTCTGGATCTTCAATAACGAAGACCCGAGACAAGAGCTTAACCGCCGCATCTCCGCTTTCATTCTCGCCAACGATCTGGACGCTGCCAAGGTGGCGGAAGGGCTGTTCGTGGACAGTGGAGAGGAGCGGCATCTTCTGATCGCCAAGTATGATGAGGATCGCAACGTTATGCGGATGCCGGTTGTGGACCGTTTGATAGAGCATATCGAGCGCAACCAGATCGGGCTTCTCATAGTCGATCCGTTCATCGAGACGCATGGTGTCAATGAGAACGACAACGGGGCCATAAGCGCTGTCGCCCGCATGTACCGAGAGGTAGCGCAGAAGACCAACTGCGCTGTCTGGCTAGTGCACCACACCCGCAAGACACCCGCAGGCGCTAGCGCATCCGCTCCCGGTGACAGCGACGCTGGGCGTGGCGCAAGTGCTCTGGGTGGTGTTGCCCGGTTCACGGCCACCTTGTTTAATATGAGCAAGGAGGACGCCAAGGCGTTGGCGATCGAGGAGGAGGACCGGCATCGGTATGTCCGGTTTGACGACGGAAAGGCTAACCTGAAGATGCGCACGGATCAATGCATCTGGTGGCGCAAGCGCTCTGTTTCGCTTGGCAATGAGCGCGGCTTCAGGCCCGCTGACAGCATGGGTGTGCTGGAATGGGCGGACATGACGGACGCCACGACAGCAGCCCAGGAGCAGCGCCGGGAGCAATGGCAGGCCATCGCCTATGTGCTTCAGGGGTTGGTAGAGGAAGGCGAGGAAATCACCCTCAACTCCGCTGTCGCCAAGCTGGACGGGGTGGCTCGCGACCAGGGTTTTTCATCCGGTAGAACCCTGGACAGGTTCCTTAAAGACAGCCTCACCAAGCCGTATCGGCAGGGTGCGTGGATGCTCACCCTGACCGAAAAGACGCAAGGAAACGGGCGTTTCTGGATCGGAAAAAGGAGGGCAAAGGCATGGGAGTAAATGGCTTCGTCCGCAGGTTCGCACGCATGTCGTGCGGACTGCGGACCCCTACGAAAACTGCCGTTTTTTGGGTCGAAATGGTAGGGTCCGCACGCACTTTCCAAAAACAGTGCGAACCCCCCTTAAAAAATGGCGGTTTTCTGCGGACCTCGCACGTCCGCACGTCCGCACCCCTTATAGGGGTTGGCCGCTTGTGCGGACCCTATCAAGGGCCGGTCTGAAAGCATCGAACATTCTGATATTTTGAAAGGAGAGACGAGATGGACGAGATGATGAAGAAGCTGGTGGATGCGCCGTTGGCTGACGCGCTCAAGCTGCACTTGCCTGCCGGCAAAAGGGCGGGCCCGAAGAACCGCAAACCGCAGGCTGACAAAACCTTCGCGCCACCCATCACCCACAAACAGGTTCGGGAGCGGAAGGAAGCCGCCATGTCGGCCAAGACCATCGCCGTGCTGGATTACTATGCAACCACGACGGTGCCTGTGGATCGGGTTGCGAGCCATTGTGGGATCAGCGTGGAGGACGCGACCAAGGCCATGCTGCGTCGGGGACGAGTGCTGTGATCGGCGCACCCCCAACTCGGCTGGAGCGCATGGATCAGATAACGATCGTTGCGGATGCGGTACGGGAACGAGAGAATCTGGCGGAGCGCCGGTGGGGGATTGGCCGGTTGCCTCGGCTGGTGCCGATCGATCTAGCCACCAAGTTCCATACCCAGGCCCGTAAGTTCAATGCGTCGGTATGGGATGGAACGGCAGAGGAGGCCCGTAGGCACGGAGATGCAATGATGCGGGCCTATGACGCCCTTGAGGCCGCAGCGTCGTCTGGCGGGCACTCCTACGCCAAACCTGAGGTATGGGAGATGGAGGTTGATGGTAAGCTGGTGCTGCTCATTCGCGACAAGGCCGAGATACCGTGCGTGAACACGCAAGGGCGCGAGTGCCAGGTGTGGTCGCTGGATGAGGTGGCTAGCGTGATCGGTGCGCAGGAGATCCTGATCGCGGCCAAGGCTGCGTTTGAGGGCGCAACGATTGAAGGTATGCGGCCGGCCAAAAAGGTTAAGGACAAGCTGGACGATAGTTTGGCGGATCTGCCTTTTTAGCATCAAACGGTGTTGACACCCACCCAAACCGGGGGTAGAGGTGGGGCATCAACCCAATCAAGGAGCTTACGACATGGCCACCACCGCAGCCCGCCGCGAAGTCCTCTCCGACGCACTGGATGCGTTCCTGAAGGCAGGCGACTTCGAAACCACCTTGAACCCGCGCGGCTACATCAAGGCGGAGAATCGCCTGATCGACGCAGCGGTGGATTGCGGCATGGATCGGGACCATGCGTTCCCGAGCGAGTGGGCGTCGGTGATCGTGGCTTACGGTACCCCCATCTCGGGGCTGTGGGCTGGCTCGGGAATCGCTCGCAACTATTCGTTGGAGGTGGGGTGAAAGGGTGTTGACACCCACGTTTCTAGCGAGCATACGGGTCTCATCAACCCAAACGAAAGATCGGCACTATGGACAACTACAACGCTTTCAACCGCCTCGACAGCTACCCGGCTTACTCGCTTGACGAGCTGAAGGCTGCGGTTGCTGCCGGCCACAACAACGTCAAGATGCTGGCCGAGATCGCTTACCGCGAAGCCCGCATCCTTGAGGCGACGGAGTGATGGAAAGCCTCGCAGTGTTGTTTCCTTGCGGTCACCCTCGCTCCGAATGGAATAGCAAGGCCCGCGGCGATCGCCCCACAGGCGTCAAGTGCCGGATCTGTGCGAACGAGCGGGCAAGGGTGTCGATTGCGAAGAAAAGATTGCGAGAGCGCGATTTGGCTGTTGACACCCAATCAATCGCGTCCTAAAGATCAGTTGTCGAGCCGGTTAGGGCTAGAGGAAGCGGGAAGACGCTTGGAGGACCGGTTAACCGAAAGGTTCAAGTCCAAGGGCGAAACGGGGGTCAGGCCCCCTACCAAGCGACCAGCGGTTAACCGGCTCGACACACAAGCAGGGGGTAGAGAGATGGCTAGTGGCACCTGGAGCGAGTACGTTGCCAACCGTAAGGCTTATCTCGAAATGATCGCCTACGAGCGGTCGAGAGGCCGCAAAAAGTACCTCCACAATCTCCGCTTAGACATGGTGGCTTGCCGAGCCACTCATTATGCCAAAGGTCGTCAGCGTCGTTATAATCTGGATTTTTCCCGTTGACACCCACCCCACCCCCGCATAAGGTGGGGGTACAGAGCGAGCAGGAGACACCAAATGACCTACACCACCAAGATCATCCAGGATGCACAGGGCTTTTTCAACGCTTCGGTGCTGTACGACAACCGGATGGTTCCGGGCATTCCGATGCGCTCCTATGCTACCCGCAAGGCCGCTGAGCGTGGCGCAGCCCTCATGCTGAAGAAGGCGGCGTGATGGATGACGCACTTGCCTTGGCGGCAAAGAAGATCGCCAAGAAGGGTTGGGAAAGCAATTTCCCCGGTGGGCGGTACGAGGAGGTTAGCCAGCAGTCCCGTAACTTGTTGGAGGCGATTGCCGAAGCGGGCTTGGCGCTTGGGTTGGTGATGGGTAGAGATTCCCATGCAGTCTAGCAACCCCCTCCAAATCCTGCTACACCCTTGCGGGATCAGAGGTGCAGGCTGGACGCTGGGGCGCATCTGTGCGCTGGGCTTGACGGGATGGAGGCGGTGATGGCCAGTGAAGGTTGGAAGCATGGACAGGCCGCTTTTGCCGAGATGCCTGAGGATCAGCTTGTCGCCTATATTGCGATGAAGGGTGGTCATCACGAGGGCGCTAGTGCGGAATTAGCCAAGCGGACGTATTTGTTTACCGAAGCCACCGGTCGTCAGTACGGTTACGCCGCTGAAAACGCGGAGCACGCCCGTTCTGAGAACCGCAGGCTGAAGGCGATAACGGATACAATGCTCGAAGGTCACGGCGGCTGATGCTTGACCGCGAAGACTGGCTGTATCTCGGGTTGCTCCTAATCTTGATGACGGCGCTCGCGGGGATGGTTTGGGTTGCTGTGGAGTGGGTATTTTGAACGTGTTTCCAGATCGACATGGCTGGTTGCAGGGTCAGGCTGCTTTCGCGCAGATGCCTAGCGATCAGTTGGTTCATATCATTTCCAATGCCACGAAAACTTGGCCGTCAGGTCAGGGCAACGCTATAAGCGCTAGCGCTGAACTGGCGCGGCGCTCGACGGTAAAATAGCATGGCATTGTCGCCAGAAATGCGGGCAAACGCAGGCAAGGGCCGTCCCAAAGGCGTGCCCAACAAATCCACCGCCACCATGAAGGCGGCTATCCAGTCGGTTTATGATCAGCTCCAGGCGGGTCACAAGGAGCCGCACGGTCACTTCCTCAGCTGGGCGCAAGAGAACGAAACCGAGTTCTACAAGCTCGCGTCAAAGCTGCTGCCGATTCAGTTGACGGGTGAGGATGGCGGGCCGATGAAGGTGTCGATCGATACTTCGCGGCTGTCAGAGGCGACGTTGCGAGAGATTGCAGCGCA
>Ga0247805_1000171_pt1 | contig 40781 bp, 39 predicted proteins | sample UWRJL044104R1_FD_180930 | JGI IMG/M metagenome (GOLD analysis project Ga0247805, IMG submission 180930) | Plant litter microbial communities from Arlington Agricultural Research Station in Wisconsin, United States - UWRJ-L044-104R-1 | ecosystem: Environmental > Terrestrial > Plant litter >...
GTTATCATGCAGAGATTGTTGAAACAAATTGGTTTATTAAACAAAAAATGAATTATATTCATAGTAATCCTGTAAAAGATAAAATAGTGACTCTCCCTGAAGATTATTATTTTAGTTCAGCAAGAAATTATGCTGGTTTAGATAATGATTTAGAAGTAATTTTGCTAGACTTGTTTTAGTTGTCTACTTGGACGGGAACAGATTACAAATCTGCGCTATCTCTCGTTCGAACTGAGAAAGTAAACCTTGCCCACAAACGAGATGAAGTAATGAAATTTTAAGAAGCTACAGCCCGAAAAAGCAATTAAGACTTGAAACAAATGAGAAAAATATTCGGACTTTTGACCTGTATAGTATTATGAAAAGAGGATTTGAATTTCTTAAACAGATAAAAGAAAATAACAATCGGGAATGGTTTACTAAGCACAAACCAGAATATGATTTGATTGTGAAAGAAAATAAAATTTTTTTCGAACAGATTTATTCTGAACTTCAAAAACACGATAGTTTACAAGGAATCCATATTTTTAGAATTTACAAAGATGTTCGTTTTTCTAAAGATAAATCTCCTTATAAAACTAATTTTGGAGCTGGATATTCCCGTACAAAACCAATGTTAAGAGGCGGTTATTATATTCATTTAGAACAAAACAACAGTTTTGTAGGTGGAGGATTTTGGTCTCCAAATAGTGGTGATTTACTTCGTATCCGTAAAGAATTCGAAATGGATACCACAGAAATCGAAAAGATTACTTCTGACAATACTTTCGTAAAATATTTCGGGGAGCTTGAAGGAGAAGATGGAGTAAAAACGGCTCCGAAAGGCTTCGATAAAAATCATCCTGCAATTCATCTGATTAAGAAAAAACAATTTGTAGTGAAGAGAAAATTTACAGACAAGGAAGTTTTATCTGATGATTTTCAGAAAGAAGTGATTGCAACATTTTTAGCAATGAGACCTTTTTTCGATTATATGAGTGAATTACTTACTACGGATTTAAATGGAGAATCTTTATTCTAAAAAGAAGCTTAATAAAGCAATATAATTCCAAAAAAGCTATAACACTAAAAGTTGTAGCTTTTTTATTTGTTAGGTTTTGTAGTTTTTTAATAGAGCAACATGAAGCAATAAATCCAACTCAAAATCCTAAGAGAAATCACATGCAAATAAGAAATTTTGTACCATTTATTTATATATTAGCTATAATAATAAAATTATATTGTCGTTCGAAATAGCTACCCAATTGGGTGATAAGTTTGCTTTTATCAGCCCCATATTGGTGGTGATTTCAAAAAATAGTAGAACATTTTAAAATAAAAAGAGATGACCAGATTAGTATGTCGAACGACTTTAATAGTATTATTGATTTCTTCACAGGCCTATACGCAAACTATAGACTCATTGCGGCAGCATATTAAACAAATTGCAGCATCAACGAATGCTGTAGTTGGAGTTTCGATTGTAGGTAACAATGGGAAAGACACAATCGCTGTAAATGCCGAAAGACATTTTCCGATGCAAAGTGTTTTTAAATTTCATATCGCAGTAACAATGCTGTCTGAAATTGATAAGGGCAATTTTTCACTTGATCAAAAAATAAAAATTCAGAAAAAAGATCTTGTACCAGAAATTTATAGTCCAATAAGAGAAAAATATCCTGAAGGGACAACACTTACTATTGCAGAAATTTTGAAATATATGGTTTCTCAAAGTGATAATATAGGCTGCGATGTGCTGCTAAGGCTTCTTGGCGGTCCTCAGGTTGTTGAAAATTACTTTTTGAATAAAAATTTCAAAGACATTTCAATAAAAATCAACGAAGAAGTGATGCAGAATAATTGGGATTTACAATTTCAGAACTGGACAACTCCAAAGGCAGCAAATCAGGTTTTAGAATCATTTTATAATAACAGCCAAAAGCTGCTTTCCCAAAAGAGTCATGATTTTATCTGGAAAATAATGCGGGAAACTTCCACAGGATTAGACCAGTTGAAAGGGAAACTGCCAGAGGGAACTGTGGTTGCTCATAAAACAGGATGGTCAGGAATGAACAAGACTACTGGAATAACAGCTGCGGTAAACGATGTTGGTGTTGTATTTTTACCAACCGGACAACACTTTTTTATTAGCGTTTTTATAACCGACTCAAAAGAAGATAAAACAACAAATGCAAAAATAATTGCAGACATTGCGAAATCTGCATGGGATTATTTTATGATAAAGACAAAATAAAATCCGAAAAACAATTACTGCAATCGGATTTTGGGAGTACGGGGATGTTTCAGTAAATTTAGAGACAACAACAATGAAACTATATATTTTGGCACTTTTAGTATTCTTTATTTCTTGTTCAACAAAGCAACTTGAAAAAGGCATTGAGAAAAATCAAAATTTAAATGCAACTAAAGATGCACAAAGAGATACTATTGTACAAAACACTGAAATCATAGAGGTGTTTTCAGATAGTTTAAACATCGGAGAAAAGGGAAAATGCAAAATAGAGATAGTAAAACATCGAGTTCTGGATGATACTTATTTAATTGTTAAGTTTTATACCAAAGGACCAAAATATTGGTATCACCAAAATACATACTTGTATGAAACAACCGCGCTGATGGGACTTGAGCCAAATATAAGTGACTTTAACAATGACAACTTAAATGATATTACTATTGTTTCTGCCGCTGCTGCGAGAGGGGCAAACGAAGTGAGACGATTGTTTATATACAACAAAAAAGAAAAACAGTTAATTTCAATAGTCAACTCTGAAGAATATCCAAATATTTTGTACAATTCTGAACTCGACTGTATTGACGCATTTTTGGTTCACGGAGGCTCTACAACGGTATTCGCAAGAATAGAAGGAGACAGTTTGAAAGAGTTTGCAAGTGTCAATAATGACAACAGCAGAACTGTATATGAAATAGATAATATTGGAAATAGAAAATTAATAAGAAGAGATACTATAATTGACTCTGATGACGTATATATTAGATATAAGAATTACAAACCGTTAAAAGAGTCAGAATAAAACCCAACGAACAATTACAGCAATGGATTTTGAGAACTGGCTTTTTTGAAGTTTCGAATGAAAAGTTAGTTTTGTATTTGGGAGTAAATAATAATCGTTTGATAAATAAGTATAAAGAGATGAAACTTTCAACAAAAGCAGAAACAATACTGAGTCAAATAAACGATAAGAATACCAAACTTGGTGATTTGCGAAATATTGCAAAGGAGGTTAAAAAGGATCAGCAATTGGCGGATGAACTTTGGGCTTCTAAATCTTTTTTTGCCCGACAATTGGCAATCCTGATTATGGACAAAAAACTTCTGACTGAAGAAGGAATTGACCATTTAATTAGCGATATGGATCAACACAATCAAAATGAAAAATTGCAGCTAATAGATTGGTTAATGGCAAACCAACTCACCAAAGACAAAAAGACAATTGCATTAATAGAGAGTTGGGAAGACAGTCAATCATCGCTTAAAAGACGAACTTATTGGTACTATCAAGCCCGCTTGCGTTGGACAGGAAAAATACAAGCCAACAGCGAAGCACTGCTTTCTAAAATTGAAAATAAAATTGAAAAAGAGCAGGCAGAAGTGCAATGGGCGATGAATTTTGCAACAGCCTGGATTGGGGTTTTTGAGAAAAAATATCGGAGTCGTTGTGTTGCACTTGGTGAAAAAACAGGGCTTTACAAAGGTCAAATGGTTTCAAAAGGTTGCACACCCGATTATTTACCGGAGTTCATTTCGATTGAAAGTAAAAAAAGAAATTTGTAAATAATAAACAGCAACAGTCAGAAGAATAATGAACGATAATGATACAAGACGACTTTCAAGACTAATTGCAATTCTGACCCAGCTGCAAACCAAACGATTATTGACAGCTTCGGAATTGGCAAACAAATTTTCGGTAAGTAACAGAACGATTTATCGTGATATTAAAGCATTACAAGAGGCAGGCGTTCCCATTTTGACAGAAGATGGCAAAGGTTATACTCTGATGGGTGGTTACCGAATTCCGCCAGTAATGTTTTCTGAAAATGAGGCCAATGCTTTGATTACAGCAGAACAATTAGTCTTAAAAAACAAAGATGCTTCTTTTGTAAAACATTACACAGAGGCAATTGGTAAAATAAAATCAGTTTTACGAAGCAATACAAAAGACAAGGCTAATTTACTTTCTAACCGCATCCTATCAGGACAAAATACCAGCAACAACCGCACTAGCGATAATTTATCGAGTCTTCAACTGGCTTTGACCAATTTTAATCTTGTCAAAATAAAATATTATTCGCCAGAAAATAATCAAACAACAGAAAGAACCATAGAACCTTTTGCTATTTACATCTCACAAGAAAACTGGTTGCTCATTGCACTTTGTAGATTGAGAAATGATTACAGAGCATTTCGTTTAGACAGAATTGAAAGCTTGTTGGTACAAAATAATACATTTGAACCTCATAAAATAACTTTTGAGGAGTATTTTGATATTTCCAGAAAAAAATGTTCCCCACCCTTGACATAGGGTTGTCGCAGGCACATTTTAAATTTGTAGCTCAATCTCAAATACAAACAAAAACATTAAAAAAAAAATGAACAATCCAACCATCCAAAAATTTTACGTAATCGGAATTGCAACAAGAACAACAAATGAAAATGGACAATCTGCAAAAGATATCGAAGCATTATGGGGTAAGTTTTGGGGAGAAGAAATTCAAAAGCAAATACCCAATAAAGTAAGTGATGAAATTTATGCCGTTTATACGGATTATGAAACCGACTTTACAGGCGCTTACACTACCATTGTAGGATTAGCAGTAAGTTCGTTAGAAGATATTCCGAAAGGATTTGTTGGTATAACAATTGAAACTGCGGTGTATCAAAAATTTGTTTCCAAAGGTAAAATGCCAGAAGCTATTTTAAATACCTGGTTAGAAATATGGGGAAATACAGACCTTAACTTAAAACGTGCTTACAAAGCGGATTTTACTATTCACGGGCAAAAATATTATGATGGAGATAATGCCGAAGTAGAAACATTTATATCCGTAAAAGAGTAAGAACAAAGCCCACAAACCTTTACCTAAAATAAAAAAAATAATTCTATTAATCGTACTATTGATTGGTGTTGAGACATTTTCGCAAACTAAAAAAGAGAAAGATCCTTTTACTTTTGAAGTTACAAAAGTAGTTGGAGATTTAAACAAAGATAATTTAGACGATAAAGTAATCGTTACTCAGGATACTATTAGTGAAACAGCTCCCTATAAACTTCAGCTATTTTTTGCCCAACCCAACGGTGGATTTAAATTAATGGCGACTTCAACTAAAATAATTGCACCGCAATACCCCGATGGAAGAGACGGATACCGAACAGGAGATGGATTTATGGATGTAACCATTACTAAAGGAGTTATTAGTGTGAATTTTGGTTTATTAAGAGGACACTTTGAACATAAATTCAGATATCAAAATGGAAACTTTGAATTAATTGGTTTCTCCTATGTAGCATCCGATGGACACGGAACAATGTCTTCTACCGACTTTAATCTTTCAACGGGAATACGAATTGAAAAAACAGAAGCCTATGGTGAAGATGATATTGCACCGACGTATACAAAAAAGAAAATCCTTATTAGACCTTTACCAAAAATTCAGGACGTTGAACCATTTGAGAATGAGTTGTATTAAAAAACTATCTTTTGAATATTCAGTAAATATCTCGTAATCGCACTAGTAAATGCTGATGGTTTGGAAATAAATAGTTCAGAATATAATAACAATTAAATCTTTATATTTGTAATATATAAATTTCATGAAACATGAACGGTAAATTAACTTTTAAGGAAAGAGCAGAGATTGGTATGAAAATGCTTGCTAAACAAAAACCTGTTACTTTAGTAGAAGTAAGAGCACAGGTAAAATGGCTTAAAGAGATGAGTACATCAAAATTAAATGAAGAGCAGCATAAGATGATTGCTGAATCAGAGAATGATATAAAAGCAGGTAAAATTCATAGTCAAACTGAGATGCAAAAAATGATTGAAAGTTGGAATGAATTGTAAACTATCAGATTTTTTAAGTGTTAAATAAAATTTTAAAAAGCTACAACAATAAAAGTTGTGGCTTTTTTATTTTTTAGACTTCAACCGGCTCAAGGTTTCCTGTGAGATATTCAAATAAGAAGCCACAACTTTATTAGGCAATCTTTGTACTACAATAGGTCTTTCTTTTAGAAGGTTTTCATAACGCGTTTTAGCATCCATGGTGATAAACGACATCAGCCGGTTGGTATTGGTAACATAAGCAAATTCCAAATAATGCCTGTAGAATTGTTCCCAAAGCGGATATTTTTCTAACAAGTAAAAGAAATCTTTTCGGTTGATGTAAAGCAGTTTTGAATCTTCCATTGCCTGTACATATTCTACCGCTGGAGCTTCGGTAATGAAAGAAACCAGGGCTGAGGCAAAATGGTTTTCGAAAGCCAGAAAGCGAGTCGATTCCTGTCCTTCTTCATTGATGAAAAAAATACGGAGACATCCTTTTTTTACAAAATACAGTTGTTGCCCTAATTCACCATGACTGACTAAAAGTTCATTTTTTTTAGCCGAAAGTGGTTTGAAAAAAGGCAGGATAGTTTCTAAATCTTCATCAGAAATTGTGACTTTCTCTTTAATAAATTGGGTCAGTTGGTCGTACATCCAGATACTTTTTTACAAACTTAAACCAGGATTAATCAGAAACCAAAAAACCGATACTAAAATCGGATGCTTTGGGTTGTTTTTGTTTTGGCAGTTGCTTTTTCGGCTAATTTCCTCGCTCTGGGAATAATGATAAAGGCAGAAAGGTAAGCAACAGGAAGCATCACGCTCCAGGCTTTTAAGAATTTGAAAAACCAATCTTCTCCAAAACCATAATTTCGAATCAATCCCACAAATGCCATAATCAAAGTCATTGGCAAAACTACAAATAGAGTATTGATGTACTTAAAATGTTTCTTGTTCATCTTTTTAAATTTTAAATGTTAGATGCAAAGATGAAATTTATAGAGTGTTGAAAAATTGATGTAAGTCAATAAATGAATTTTATTTGTACTAATGAAAGCAGGAGAGCGATACAAAAAATCCTTTTATTCATGGCGAGAATAAAAGGATTTTTAGGCAATATGAGAGTTAAAATCAAGTATTAAAAACTAGCTATATATGGCTGTTTTTTTCTTTCGGCAATTTTTAAAATATCGCTAAGGATACTTTTTGCTGTATTTTGTTTTCCAAATGCGGCTCCCTGAATTGTAATAGGAGTAGTGCCGTTATTTAGGGTGTAAAGTTCAATTAAATGTTCGCCTGCTTTGAGTTGGCCAATATTGGAATCAATCGGTTCAGAAACTAATTTGACTTCGAATGTGTTGTGTTCTAAATCAATTTCTCCAATGTAGCGCAGTACGTGTTTCTCTTTTTGATTTTGTTTGGCAATTTTAAAAACCCGGTCTAATATTTTCTTTTGCGTATTGTAAATCACTTTTGAAGTCGATTTACTAATACTTTCAGTCAATAACGATTGTACTTTGATGTCTTTCAATTCCACTTTTTGATCGAGTTCTCTTGCTATAATCAATAGTTTTCGGGCAACATCAACTCCGGATAAATCTTCTCTGGAATCGCTATTGGTGTAGCCTAATTTTTCGGCATCTTCTAATATTTTCGAAAAGGGAATGGCTTCATTTCCATATCGGCTAAAAATATAACTCAATGAACTTGATGCTACGGCGCGTACTTTGGTTACGATATCGCCAGAAGCTTGCAAGTCTTTGATGGTATCAGCAATGGCTAATCCCGGACTGATATGCGATTCGTATAAAAATTCGGTATTGTATTTTTTTAAATTTCTACGCACTTCGGTGTAATAATCATGATGCAAGCTGTTAACGATATTGTTTACAGAAACAATATCAAAACCATTTTGGATAAGCGAAATATAAGATTTGGCAAATTCCGGTCCTCTGGTGGCATCAATAGCAATCAGGTTTTCATGACCTTGTTCTTTGGCACGTTCTATAATGTAGCTCATCGTGTACGGAATAGTCAGCTGATTGACATCGGCTTCCCAATTGTTTTTTTGATCTTCTTTTTCGAAAAAAGCAAGATTAGAATTAGCAATTATTGGAAAACGGAGGTCTATATTTTTATTTTCTAATAAGGATTGTTGATTTTTTATCACTTCCCGAATGAGCGCGCTTCCGATGGTTCGGATTCCAAAAAGGACGATATTTATTCTATAAGTTGACATAGTTTTGTTTTAATTGATTATTTAAAATAGGTCTTAAAATGCTGGACAATTGATCGAAATCCATTAAGAAAGCGTCGTGTCCGTATTCCGATTGAATTTGGTTATAAAACACATTTTGTTTGACGCTTCTTAGTTTTTGATAGGTTTTGTCGCATTCTTCGGTTGTAAATAAATAATCAGTGTCAATGGTAACCAAATGAATATTCGATTCAATTCTGCGGGCTAAAACAGTGATGTCATTTCGGTTGCGGGTTACATCATTTGTTTTTAGCAAATGATTCATAAACTTGTAAGCGGCCAGTTGATACCTGCTTTGGAGTTGGCTGCCTTTGTCGGCAAGCCATTCTTCAATTTTAAACAAAAAAGCCTCATCTGTTTCTTCTCTTTCGTACAACTGACTGATATATGTAGGACTGTGATACAGTAAAGTAGCATGCATTCGGGCATCTGCAATAGGATTTTTAGAATTGTTAAGTATTTGATCCTGAATCAAAACATTAGCAATTACCCAGTCTGTCGCTTTCCAGTCGGTTGCAATAGGAACCAGATTTTCAATTTTGTCGGGTTCTAAAGCGGCCATTTCCCAGGATACGGCTCCGCCTAAGCTTGCACCAATTACAGCATAAATTTCATTGACATCCAGAAAGAATAATGCTTCCCAGAATATACGTGCCACATCACGAATGCTGAAGTCACGATAATTGTCAATTAGATTGGCTTCGGGATCGCCGTAGCCGTTTCCAGGGACATTAAAAGCGATAATTGTAAACAAATTGGTGTCTATGGCTTTGTCTTCTCCAACAATTTCTTTCCACCAACCTTTTTCACCTCCCACAGAAGAATTACTGGTAAGAGAATGATTGACAACTATTACAGGTGCCGTTCCAAGTGGTAAACCAAATGTTTCGTAGTATAAATGTAGATAGGGCTTTTGTTTGCCGTTTTCTAAATCAAAATCGAATATAGCGATCCTTTTAATATTTCTCATTGTGTACAATTTTATTAGATTATTTTTTTGAAAAGAAGATTTGGGGCACAAATGTTAGCTTTTCAAAATTGAATTATATTTTTATGCTTCCTGAAGTACTTTGATTGATTCAAAAACACCTTTCAAATCGGCTTTTAAATCTTCAATATCTTCTAAACCTACTGACAATCGGATTAGATCGTCGGTAACTCCTGTAGCCAATTGCTCTTCGTAAGTTAATTGCTGATGCGTAGTACTTGCCGGGTGAATGATTAGAGATTTTGTGTCTCCAATGTTTGCTAAAAGAGAAAATAATTTGGTTTCATCAGCTACTTTTTTAGCTACTTCATAACCGCCTTTTAGACCGAAGGTGATTACACCGCTTTGTCCTTTTGGTAAATATTTTTGAGCTAAAAGATAATGTTTGCTGATTTTTAAGCCTGGATAGTTTACCCATGCCACTTCTTCCTGGAATTCTAACCATTGGGCTAATGCCAATGCATTCTCACTGTGTCTTTGTACACGAACGGCTAAGGTTTCTAATCCCTGAATGATTTGGAAAGCATTAAACGGACTCAAAGCGGCTCCAATATCACGTAGACCTTCAATTCTTACTTTGGCAATAAAAGAAGCATTGCCTAGTACTTCGTGGTAAATTAAACCGTGATAAGCTGGATTTGGACTGGTGAATTCAGGGAATTTTCCGTTGCTCCAGTCAAATTTTCCAGCATCAATAATTGCTCCTCCTAGTGAAGTTCCGTTTCCAGAAATGTATTTGGTTAACGAATGGATTACAATATCAGCTCCATGTTCAATTGGGTTTAACAAATAAGGAGTGGCTACTGTATTGTCTACGATGAAAGGTACTTTAGCTATTTTAGCTTCTTCTGAAATGGCTTTTAAGTTTAATACATCTAGTTTTGGATTTCCTAAAGATTCTACAAAAAAAGCTCTGGTGTTTTCCTGAACGGCATCAGTAAAGCTGGATGGTTCAGTAGGATCTACAAATGTAGTCGTGATTCCTAATCTTGGTAAAGTAACTTTTAGCAAATTATAAGTTCCACCATATAAACTATTCGATGCTACAATATGATCTCCGGCTTTTAATAATACTAAAAAAGTAGTTGTAATGGCTGCTGCTCCAGATGCCGTTACAACAGCACCAATACCACCTTCTAATTCGGCTAATCTTTGTTCTAAAATATCATTAGTTGGATTATTCAAGCGAGTGTAAATAAATCCTGATTCAGCAAGTTTGAATAAGTTTGCTGCATGTTCTGAGTTGTTGAAAACATAAGAACTACTTTGGTAAATTGGAACAGCTCTGGTTCCTTTATTGTTTGTTACGTCGTGTCCTGCGTGTAAAGCTTTAGTTTCAAATTTTTGTGTACTCATGATGGTATGTTTTAAAAATGAATGATCTATTTGATGTTTTTTAAAGGTAATTTTTGAATTGGTTTGAGGCTATAAAAAAACCTCTGTTGTTACAGAGGCTATTTTAATTTTTTATAAAATTAGTACAGTAACTCTGTCGAGGAATCCGATATTTTTGACATGTATTTGGCATCATCTTTTTCATTATATATAGGATTATTTTGTTTTTGTTGAGACAAATGTGCAAACATTTTTTCAGTTAAACAAGTAAAACATATAAATTCTATCAAAATAGTCGAGTATTGATTTAAAAATAAGTAAAAACTTATATTTTTATTGTGGTTTTATCGTGTGCTAACTGTTTATAACTAGAATTTTATCCTTCTTTAGAAGTGATTCTAAAAGTTGATAATACCTAGTTATAATGGTAAATTGAGCTTAAAAATATTTAAAATGACATAGAGCAGGGAAGTAGTAAATTGCGAATTCTTCGAAATATATTAAAAGAAAAAAACCGACTGATATCATCAGTCGGTTTTAAGAAATGAGTATGTATTTTTTTAATTCGAATGTATTAGGATATGATGTTGATTAAGAAACTTTGTCAAATCGCTTAATTTTTTACAATCCTACTTGGTTTGATTTACAAATGGAAATAACGTAGATTCGACATGTGATGAATTCATCAATCCTTCCAATTCTTTTGCTTTTTCAGGAAATTGCTTAGCAATATTTTTACTTTCGGCTGGGTCTTTTATTAAATCATATAATTCTACTTCATTCTTAGGATTTGTTGAAGCATCCAATTTTATCGCTTTCCAATTGCCTTGTCTTACCGCTTGTTTACCTCCATTTTCATGAAACTCCCAATAAAGATAGGCGTGTTTTGCTTGCGTTTTGTTGCCTTTTAAAGTAGGAACAAAAGATAGCCCATCAGTATCTTGAGGAGCTTTTACACCAGCTAATTCAGCGAAAGTGGGTAAAATGTCCCAAAAAGCACCAATGTGATTATTCTGTGAATTGGGTTTTATGACGTTAGTCCAGCGAGCAATAAATGGTTCACGAATTCCACCTTCGTACAAATCTCGTTTTACTCCTCTAAAACCACCACTACTGTTAAAGAAAACTGGGTCGGCACCTCCTTCTTTATGTGGTCCATTATCACTTGTAAAAATTACCAAAGTGTTTTTGTCTAACCCTTCTTGTTTTAGCTTTTCAAGAATTTGTCCCACATATAAATCAAGTCGGCTAACCATTGCAGCAAAAGTAGCGTGTGGATATTCTTGGGAAGTATAACCTCCTTTTGTTGCTTCCACACCATAATCATTTCCTTTGTATGGCTTTTCATTGAATTGTTTTTTATAATATTCCAAGATGCTATCGTTAGGAACGAGTAATTCAGCATGTGGCAAAATATAAGGCAAGAATAAGAAAAACGGCTTATCTTTTACTCTGTTATCAACAAAATCTAAAGCCTTTTTCTGAATAATATCTGGCGCATATTCTTTATTTTCAAGCAGATTCTTATTGGCTTCCAATACGATTTTTTGACCATTTTCCCATAGATGATTGGGATAATAGCGGTGAGCTAAGGTTTGGCAATTATAACCAAAAAATTGATCAAAACCTTGTTTGTTCGGGTCACCTTCCGAGCCAACAGAGCCTAATCCCCATTTGCCAAAAGCACCAGTTTGATAACCTGCTTTTTGAAGTATTTCAGCTACTGTAAGCACAGAGTCAGCGATAGGTTCTTGTCCTTCAGGATCAACTCCTTTATTGCCACGAATGTAAGTATGTCCGGTATGTTGACCTGTCAGTAATGAAGAGCGTGAAGGAGCACAAACACTTGTACCCGCATAAAATTGCGTAAAACGTACACCTTGTTGGGCTAATTTATCAATATTGGGTGTTTTGATATGTTTTTGCCCGTTGATTGCGATGTCACCATAACCCAAATCATCCGCTAAAATGAAGATGATATTTGGGCGGGTATCATTTGGGTTTTGTTTGTTTTTTTGTGCCAGTAAAGTAACTGTTTGCGTGAACAGTAAGGTGGCAACGAATATGATTTTTTGCATGATACTACTATTTTAAATGAGCTATAAAACAAAAACATACGTAGCAAACTGAATTACTACGTATGTTGTTAAAGACAATAAGTGTTTAATTATACCCAGGATTTTGTTTGTATAATCCTATTTTCGTTCCTATTTCAGTGGCTGGCACTGGATAAATTAAAAAGTCAGGTGTTACTGTATTGATTGTTAGAATTCCATCATTTTTTATCCAGGAATTCATTTTAGTAACAGCATTTCCTGAACGTACTAAATCGTTCCAACGTGTACCTTCACCTAAAAATTCTTTTCTTCTTTCTTCTAGTAAAATATCAAGAGTAACGTTTGAAATTGGACTTGTTAATCCTGCACGATTTCTTACTTCATTCACTAAATCATCTACTTCGGTTTGTGTACCAATTCCTCCTTTTAAAATGGCCTCTGCTTTCATCAAAAGAATATCTGCATAACGTAAAACGATAAAATTGATAGACCAGTCTCTACCGTTTGTACCTCTTTTTGCTACATTAATATATTTTTTTATAAAAGGTTGAGAGTAGGATAATTGTATGTTGAACGCATTTCTTACATCTAATGTATTAGTTAAGTACGAAGCTTTAAGTTCTTTAGAAACATTAAAATTACTTGCTCCATAACCATTCCCATAAGAATTGGAGATTCCTTGTCCTGTCCAAAATGCTACTGGAGCAAGATGGCTTGGGAAACCTGCACCATTGGAAGAACTCATAAATTGTACATCAAAAATTACTTCTTTATTATTTTCGTTATCATAAGCAAAAACCGAAGAATAACTAGGTAATAATTCATATTGATTACTCGTAATTACTTCATTGAAAAGAGAAAGTGCTTTATCGTATTCATTACTATTTAATCCTGGACCTTCAATATCATAGGTTGTTCCTGAGCGGGTTAAATAGACTAAACCTAATAAACCTTTTGCTGCATTGTTTGTAGCACGACCAATATTTGCTCCCGTGTATGATACAGGAAGGTTTTGTATTGCAAATTCTAAATCTGCAATAATTAATTTATAAATATCAGTTGCTGAACTTCTAGGGACAGATTCAACTTCTGCTGCTGTTAAAGGTTTTTCTATCAAAGGTACTTTACCAAAAGTACGCACTAATTGAAAGTAATAGAAAGCTCTCAGAAAACGGGTTTCGGCTGTAAATCTAGAACGTAAGGCTGCATCAGTAATAATACTTCCTTTGGTTTCTAATGCCTCTAAAACAGAATTAGCATTAAAAATTCCATTGAAATTATCACTCCAGGCGTTGGCAATAAATCCAGTTGTGGTAATATTGGGAGAAAAATCATTGATTCCTTGCCAGTCACGGTTACCATCGTGTAATACATTCAGGTTATCGCTACGCATTTCACCTAACCAAAGTACCTGACTTGGGTAAGACGTTAATTTGCTGTAAACACCATTTACAGCTTGTGTAAAATCGTTGGTATTTGAATAAAAACTTTCTGCTGTAGTACTAGAAACAGGTTTTTGATCAAGCTGGTCTTCGCAGGAAGTAAGTCCTAGTAAGACGGTACTAAATGCTATATATATAAATTTTTTCATGACTTTAGAATATAATTATGTGAATTAAAAAGTAAGATTAACACCTAAAGAGGCAGTTTTGCTCAATGGCATTGAACCATAATCGCCCGGAATTGGATAACTTCCGTTTCCACTCACATTGGTGTTTTGGGCTTCTGGGTTTACGCCACCTTTGTACTTATCGTGGTTGAACCAGTTTTGTAAAGCGACATAAACACGGGCAGATGAGAGTACACTATTTTTTGCTAAATCCTTAAGGTTGTAACCTAAAGTAATGTTTTGAATACGGATAAAATCAGTTGAATAAACCCAGTCGGATGTTACTTGCGGAACGGTATAGGTACTTGCTAATTTTCCACGAGGAGCGTTATAATTCTGGTTTTCAGGAGTCCATCGATCTCTCCAAACTCCAGCAATATTGGCAGTTGTACTTCCACTGAAATCAATAGCACGACCAAAATAGGAAAGAATAGAGCCACCAACTTGCCCGTATACTTGTACGCTTAAATCAAAGTTTTTGTATTTGAAATTGTTGGTAACACCCCAGGTATATTTTGGATTGGGTTGCCCATGAACCACTCGGTCATTAGCATCGATTATACCATCATTATTGGCGTCATAGTATTTTGTATCCCCAACAGTCTGATTTCTGATTTTAGCCACTTTTGGATCATCTAAATCAGCTTGTGTTAATATTCCGATTGATTTTGTTACATAATAACTAAACATTGGTAAACCAGGCTGTAAAATATAGGGAGCATTACTACCGCTATATGCCGAAGGAATATAAATAGGCGAGCCATCAGCATTTAATGAAAGTACTTCATTTCGATTAAATGCAATATTTGCATTTGTACTCCATTGAAAATCTGGAGCTACTATGTTTTTTGAAGTTATGGCTAATTCAATACCTTGATTTTGTACTGAACCCGTATTTTGTAAGCTAGTTGAGAAACCACTTGCGCCTAAAACAGGTAGATTTAGCAATAAATCGGTACTTTTCTTAGTGTACGCATCAAAAGAAACATTAATACGATTATTAAAGAAAGCTGCATCAAAACCTAAATTGTACGTATTTGAAGTTTCCCATTTCAGGTTTGGATTCGCTAAACCTGCTGCCACTTGGCCATTTGCTACTATTGGAGTATTTCCACCAAAATTATATGAAGTTCCTGATAAAGTAGGAATTGAGTTGTAGTTTCCGATGTTGTTATTACCTGATTTTCCCCAGCTAAAACGCAATTTTAGATCATTAATTTCTTTAACATCTTTCAAGAATGATTCTTGTGAGATTCTCCAACCGATTGATGCTGATGGGAAAGTTCCCCATTGGTTATTGATACCAAATTTAGAAGAAGCATCTCGACGAATACTTCCTGTAATTAAATATTTGCCATCATAATCATACTGTACCCTTCCATAATAGGAGAAAAGCGTATTATTATTCTCGGTAGTCGTACCAGTAACCGTTACTCCGGCAGCGTTTGGAATGGCATTGCTAATTGTGTTTACAATATTGTTAGCAAAGCCACCAGCAGTACGAATATTGAAAGCTTCATTATGAACTGAATTGTATGAAACTCCGGCTACTGCCGATACATTATGTACATCATTAAAAGTCTTGATAAAGTTCAAAGTGTTCTCGTTTACAAAATTTTGCTTTCTGTAACCTCCATAAGATCCACTTGCATTTTTCCCAGGATTGGTGATTCGTTCAGCAGCGCCTCCAACTGCTACATAGTCGGACACATATGTTTTTGTTTGTTGATTTACATCATCATAATTGATAGTTGTTTTAGCAAACAAACTTGGTAAAATGTAATATTCAGCATAAATAGAAGCAAGGAGACGGGTGTTTTTTGTCAATCCGATTGAATTATTCAAAATGGCATAAGGACTCACCAATCTTGGGCTACTCCAAGTATAAGTTGGGAACTCACCAGCACCGGTATTCAATCCTGCATTTGCTTCTACTACCGGAGAAATTCCAGCGATATTCATAATTGGACTATCTTTTCCATCACCTTGTGGAGTATTATTTTCAGAATAAGTAGGTGCCAAATTAATACCCAATTTCAATTTTTTATTGGCTCTTGCTTCAATATTTGCACGCAAACCATAACTTTTAAAGTCAGTATTTATTAAAGTAGCTTGTTGATTTAAATAGTTTCCTGAAAAGAAATAACTCACATCTTCAGTACCACCTGTTGCTGATAATTGATAGTTTTGAAAAATCGCTTTTCTATAAATAGCATCTTGCCAGTCCACATAAGTTAAGCCAGGATGTCCTGGTTGTGACCAACGTTCGTCAGGCATAAATGAAGTATTGTATTCCCCAGCTTTTAAACCTAGAATGGCTCTACGCTGGTCATTAGTTTGCTCAGCTGTACGTCCAGCTCCTGAACGTATCCAGTTTGTATTTGCAACTTCGGTTGCTACGCCTACCCATTCATCAGCACTTAAAATATCCAGTTTTCTAGCAATACTGCTAATACCAGTATTGGTATTCAGGTTAATTTTTAGCTTACCTGATTTTCCTCTTTTGGTTGTAATAAGCACAACACCATTGGCAGCACGAGAACCATAAATTGCTCCGGCAGCTGCATCTTTTAATACCTGGATGCTCTCAATATCATTAGCACTTAAATTTGCTAGAGGACTCGTTCCGATACTTCCATCTGAGTTTTGTCCTGCAATATCTAAGGGAAAACCATCAATTACGTAAAGCGGTTCAGAGCCAGCATTGATCGAACCCGTTCCACGAACCACAATACTTAAACCCGCTCCAGGCAAACCTGTTTGCTGTTTTACTTGCACACCGGCCATTTGTCCTATAAGGGCTTGTTCAATTCTAGCAATTGGTTTTTCTTCCAGATGTTTTGCATCAAAAGAGGTTACAGCACCTGTAATGTCAAGGTTTTTTTGTGTACCATAACCAATTACAACAACTTCATTCAATGAATTAGATTCAGGTTGTAATGCTACATTTATTGTCGATTGGTTATTGATTTTTACTTCTTTTGTTAAGTAACCAATGAAAGAAAAAATCAAAGAAGCATCTTTTGTATTAGCAGCAATCGAATATTTTCCATCTGCATCAGAATTGACACCTATTTGTGTTCCTTTAAGGATTACGTTTACTCCAGGTAGAATATCGCCTTTTTCATCTTTGGTAGTACCAGATATAATTTGTTCTATGGATTTTGTAGAATTTTGGGCAAAAATTTGTGAGTTTGTACACATTGAAACTAAAAAGATGAAAAATAACATTTGAAGTTTCCGTGAATTTTGTTTCCATTGTTTTTGTTGAGTCATAATTTTGTATCTTAAAATTTGGCAAATACTTTTACTTCCATCATGTTTATGATGTTGCTTTATTTATCAAAATTTTTAAGGTAGTTAGCATTGAAAATGCTAGGTTTACTCAAGGATTATATATTAAATATGTCATAAAAACCATTGGTGAAATTTATCGCCAAAAGAAATTTATCGATGTATTTTTTACTTTATTTCTAAGCAAAAAACATTCGAACTGACATATTTTAATAGTATAACTTAACTGGTTAGGAAAATAGAAGTCTTTTAGTGTAAAAAAATTGACTGTCGAGAATAGAATATATAGTTATATCGAACAGTTGATTTTTTCAGGTTCTTTATTATGGTATGAAAAACTTACTATATGTGGTTATATGTATTCGTAAGTATTCTAAAGAACATTAAGGGAAGGTTTTGTTGTATTAAAATGTTTAATTCTTTTAAATTTAAAGAAAGAAACAAGTCTTTAAATGAGATTGTATTTAATGCAAATTTGGGTAATTTAGGAAAAATAAAGCCTATAATTTTTAACTATAGGCTTTATTAAATATTTATTATAATGTGTATTTCAAAGTAATTCCATAAGTTCTTTGGTCTCCCAATACTCCGGCATAGTGTCCAGCATTTCCACCAGCAGGCAATAATTGCTCGTAGTAGTTTTTGTCTAAAATGTTACGTGCCCAGAAGTTAACAGATAATCCTTCAGTTGCTCTAAATCCTAAACGACCATTAAAAATTGCATAACCTGGAACAACTAGGTATTTTGAAGCTGATGGACTAGAAGAGAATTCAGAACGAGCATAAGAATCAATTCCTACGAAGAATTTACCTAAGTTTCCAAAGAATTTAGCTGATTTAGTATATTCTCCGCCTAAGCTTCCTGCCCATTTAGATACTCCAGGTAATTCAGTTCCTGAAACATCTTTAAATGCAACCTGAACGCCATTATTAGTAGCTCCAGTTTCTTCTAATGGAAGTGGTGCATTTGTAAATTTAACATATTTACCATCAGTATAACTTACTGCTCCATTGAATGAAAAATGTTCGTTAACTACAAAACTTGCATCAAGTTCAGCACCTCTTACACGTACTTTGTCAGCATTAGCAAGGTATCCACGATTTACACCTAATTCAGCAGCCTGAACGTTAGTTTGGAAATCTTTAATATCCGTGTTATAGAAAGTAACGTTTAATATAGCATTTCTAAATGGTGAAGTTTTAACACCTACTTCATAATGATTTACATCTTCTGGTTTAATTACTGCAAGATCAGCTAAAGTTTGTCCAGCTGCAGGAGTTGGAAGTCCAGCTACGTTTACACCAACTGGTTTGTAACTTTTTGCATAAGTAGCGTAAGCATTAACTTTATCAGTAGCTTTAAAATTCACTGTTAAGTTTCCAGAGAAATCAAATTTTTCTTTTTCTGCAGCAAACGTTTGATTTGTATAAACTGCTCTTTTGATAGCTAATAATTGTGGATCAGTAGTTTCAAGACCTCCATAAGTTTGACGGTCGTAATCTGAATCTTTGTTGTCATAATTGTATCTCAAACCAGGTAATACGTGTAAACGATCTGTTATAGCCCAGTCTAATTGTCCAAATATTGCAGCACTCACTGCGTGAATACTAGCGTTAGTTCTGATTCCGTATCCTTCAAGAAGTCCTGGTTCAGCCCATCTTGCTAATGGAACTGGTGTAGAAACACCATTATTGTTATAATTTACAGGTGATTGAGAAAATCTCCATTGTGCATTTCCTGATTCTTCAGTTCCTTTAATTTTAACTGTTTGGTCAATAAAAAAGGCACCTACAACACCACTTAATTTAGAAGTAACTTGTCCGGCATAACGAATTTCCTGAGTTAACTGTGTGTGTCTTGCAGGGTTTTGTGATTTTGCCAATACTTGCAATCCAGTAAAATCTCTATCATTAGATGGATCCCATGTCCAAAAACGCCATGCAGTAGTTGAAGTAAGTGTTCCTCCTCCAATTTTTGTATCGATATTAAGAGAGGCTCCTCCTAAATCTTGTCCTGAACGCCATGGAGTATCCTGGTCAATTTTACGGTCAAATGCATTTCTACTTGGAAGTTGGTATCCTAAGTCAGCAATAATAGCATCAAATTGTCTGTAAGCAGCTCTTTGAGTTGGTGCAACACCAGCAATAACTTGTGCGTAACCATCAGGACGTTGAGTAGTGATGTCAGCAGCTAATAATATATTAGTGTTTTCTGATGCATTGTATAGTAATTGTCCTCTAATACCTTGATTGTTCAAGGTGTTTGTTGGTCTACCTGTTGCCACATTATCAATTAAACCGTCACGTTGTGTACCAGAGAAAGAAAGACGTCCAGCAAGTTTTTTACTAAATCCTCCTGTAACAGAAGCTTTAGCTTGTAAGAAACCATAATTTCCATAACTTACTTCAAAATCAGCTCCAGATGTAAAACTTGGTCTTCTAGTTGTAATGTTAAAAGCTCCAGAAGTAGTGTTTTTACCAAATAATGATCCTTGTGGCCCACGTAATACTTCAATTCTTTCGATATCAATAAAGTCTAAAGTTGTTGCTGCAGGACGTGCAAAATAAACACCATCTACGTAGAAACCAACACCTGGATCAATACCGTCATTTGTAAGTCCGTAAGGAGAACCTAGACCACGAATGTTAATCCCTGTATTTCTTGGGTTTGATGAATATAATTGTACTGATGGAACAAGTTCTTTAATTCTGTTCACGTTAAAAGCACCAGCTTGTTCAGCTTGTTTTCCACTTACAATTGAAATTGGAATAGGAACGTTTTGCGCTCTTTCATTTCTTCTTCTAGAAGAGATAACTACTTCAACTAGTTCGTTTTCTTCTTTAAGTTGGATATTTAGTGTAGATGTTTGTCCGTTAACTGCAATTTCTTCAGTTCTAAATCCAACATATTGTACTAAAAGTGTAAATGAAGTTTTTTCTTTTGCATCAATAGAGAATTCCCCGTTGCTATCTGCACTTGTGCTATACTTAGTTCCTTTGATTAAAACATTGGCACCAGGTAAAGCTTGATTTTGACTGTTTTTTACGGTTCCTTTTATTATGTTTTGTGCTTGTGTAGCTGTAAATACTAATAAAAAGGTTAATATGGTAATTGATTTTGTATAAAGTGTTTTCATGTTTATTTTGTATGTATATTATATGTAACTAATAGAATTTAAAATTAAATTTTTTTAACTAGCACATACACATTACCATACTATTCTTAATTTGAATCTGGTTTTCTTTTAAATGATCATTCGAAAAAATAAATTTTGTTCGATACGTTTTCATACGTTTGATTTTTTGATTATTAAATAAGTGTTAAATTCTGATGCAAAGATATAATTAATTCTATAAAAGTAGTAGGATTTGAAAAATATTTTTTTATTTTTTTATCAATGAGGCTATTGTGATTCCCTGCATTGCATTTAAAGTTTCCTCGCGAATAGCAATTAAACCGTGTCGTAGCGCGCATTCAGCTTCGCTAACACAGTCAGCACAAGGCTCATAAAAATTTAAAGAAGCACAAGGAAGTAATGCAATAGCACCATCAAAAAGACGATGAATATCGGCTAAAGTGATCTCATTTTTAGATTTTATAAGGTAATAACCTCCAAATTTACCTTGCTTACTACCCACAAAATGAGCACGTTTTAAGTCTAATAGAATTTGTTCCAGGAATTTTTTAGGTATAGAAGCACCATCTGCAATTTCCAATGTACGGGCAATATAGCCTGTGTCTTTTTCTGCAAGAAATAATAATGCTTTTAAGGCATATTTAGTTTTGTGTGAAAGCATGTTATGTTAGTTGGTCGGTAAAATTGGTATAAAGATAAATAATTTTATAGATGAGTCAAGTAATTTTGGCTGACTTTTATAATTAGAGCCTTAAACTGTTAAAATATTTAACGCATCTGAATTTAAAATTGCCTTAATACATCTTGGTTTTTTATTTATTAGGAAAATTAATATGTTAAAATTTAAGTAGGAAATAACTCTAGATGATTTAAATGAGTTAGATTCGTTTCTGTTTTTAACTTAACATAGTAAATTCATTTATGGTAAAAATTTTACTTTCTGCTTTTTTAATGTTTTTTAGTTATTCGTTATTTGCACAAAAAAATATTGCTGTTAGAGGAAAATTATTAGATAAAAAGACCCAGCTTCCCATTGAATCGGCTACAGTTTATCTTTCCACTATAAAAGATTCTACCGTAATTGATTATACTATTTCAGATAAAAACGGAATTTTTAAATTCGAATCCAAAAAAATTACCAAACCTTTCTTCCTAAAAATTTCTTATATGGGATACCAATCCATAAACAAGGAAATGCAGGAACTTGCTGAAGACAAAGATTTCGGTACATTACATTTAGTAGAAAACGAAAATGTTTTGAATGAAGTCGTGATAAAATCAGAAGCGCCTCCCATTAGAATTAAAAAAGATACTTTAGAATTTAATGCTTCGTCATTTAAAGTAAGACCTGATGCCAATGTAGAGACTTTATTAAAGCAATTGCCCGGAGTTGCAATTGACGAAGAAGGAAAAATTACTGTAAACGGAAAAGAAGTAAACCAGATTTTAGTAAATGGAAAACCATTTTTTGATAAAGATGGAAAAATTGCATTACAAAGTTTACCTGCCGATATTATTAATAAAATTCAGGTGAGCGATACTAAAACCAGGCAACAGGAATTGAACAAACAAGCTGCGACTTCTAACAATGCCAGTATTAATTTGACTATTGATAAAGATAAAAACAAAGGACTTTTTGGAAAAGTCATGGGCGGAATGGGTTCTGATAAGCGTTATGAAAGTAACGGATTAGTCAATTATTTTAAGGATAAAAGAAAAATTAGTGTTCTGGCTTCGTCAAATAATATTAATTCTACAGGTTTTTCTATGGATGAAGTTTTTGATAATATGGCAGGAGGCAGAAGTAAAATGGGTTATTCTTCAGGACAAAATTCCTTTAATGTAAACGGAGTGAATTTTGGAGGAGGTAACGGAATCACAAGATCCAATTTGTTGGGATTGAATTATACGGATGAATTTGCCAAAGATTTACAAAGTACAGGAAGTTATTTTTTAACGAATGCCAGAACCGAAAACGAAAACAAAAGTAATGCAACCACTTTTTTACCATCAGGAAATATCTATTCAGAATCTAACGGAACATCAAATTCAGAATCGAATGGACATAATTTAAATTTTGAATTTGAATATAAAATAGATTCGATGACTACGATTGTTGTTTCTCCCAAGTTTAATAGCTCAAAAACAACTAATAGTAATACCAATTTTGGCAAATCATTAAATACAAACAGAGAATTAATTAGTGAATCTACCGGGACTTCTTTTAATGATTCAGAGGATGCTAAATTTAATAATTCTATTTTTCTGAATCGAAGATTTAAAGGGAATAAACAATTTTTGGCAATTAATTTAGATCACGAAAATTCGAAAAATAACAGTAATGCACTCAATGAGAATAGTACTTTTTTCACATCAGGAAATGAAACGGATATTATTAGAAATCAAAAAGCCAATAGTAGCAATACAACAGATAATTATCATGCTAATGTGGAGTTTTCCAATAAAATTCACGATTCTTTATCGATTAATGTTGGTTTAGATTATAGAAATGATTCCAATACTTCAGGGATAAATACTTTTGACAAGAATCATCTCTCAGGTGATTATTCTGATTTGAATGCAGCACAAACTAATTATTTGACTTCACAAAATAATGTTTTGCGTCCTCAAACAGGATTGAGTATTAGAAAGAAAAATATTAATTTTAGTTTAAATGCAGGACCTTCCATTATAAGACAGCAGGCTTTTTCAAGGTATTTGGGACAAGATACTAATTTGAACAAAGAGTATATTTTACCTTATTTAAACACCAATTTTAGATATGCTTTTTCTAAATCAAAATCAATGTATGTTTCGTATAATTACAGAGTGGATTTGCCTTCTGCTCAAGAGATTTTACCAGTAGAAGATATTTCAAATCCATTGAATACCAGGCGAGGGAATGAAAATTTGAATCCAAACAAAGATCACAGTGTGTATGTTAATTTTAATAATTATGATCATGCCAGTCGTTCAGGTTATTATTTTTATTTAAGTGCTAATTATTCTGATAATCAGATTGTATCTACTGTAATTTATAATCAGGAAAGCTTAAAAAGTTTTAGTACTTATGAAAACATGTCTGGTAATTACGGTGCTTACGGAGGAGGGAATTGGAATAAAACAGTAAAAAAAGAAGCTAATATTTATAAGTTTACTATTGGTGCTTTTACAAATTACCGATTTAACAAAGGTTTTGTTGATGGAGACATTTACGAGGCAAAAACTTTTGGTGTAAGTCCCAGAGTTAATTTTACTTATGAGTTAGATAAAATTTTTACAGCAAATATTAATTATTTGCCTACTTACAATGTTTCCAAATTTTCTAATTATACTCTAAGTTCTACTTCTAACACGTTGCAGAAAGTAGAATTGCAAACAACTAATTATTGGGTGAAAAGATGGGTTTTTGGAAACGACTTCTCCTATACCTATAATTCTAATATTTCAGATGGGTTTAAAAAAGATTTTTACTTGTGGAATACGAGTTTAGCCTATAGTTTTTATAAAAATCAATTAACGGCTAAAGTGAAAGTTTATGATATTTTGAATCAAAATCAAAGTGCTGTAAGATATATTTCACCTACTAATATTTATGATACAGAAAACACGGTTTTAAAACGTTATTTGATGTTTTCGTTAGCTTACAAAATTAGTAAGTTTGGAGGAAAAGATAAGAAATATAGAGAGCAAAGATTTTAGAAATAAAATTTTTAATTTAATGGATTTTGAATAAACAATAAGGTCCTGATAGCTATCGGGACCTTATTAAAATTTTGTAATGCTGTTTTATAATTTTACCAACTTCCGCTAGAGCCACCGCCAGAGAAACCTCCGCCGCCAAAGCCACCGCCGAAACCGCCTCCTCCAAATCCACCACCAGAAGAACCACCTCCGAAGCCTCCTCCAAAACCGCCGCTATTGCGTCCCAAATTACTTAAGATAATTACATCTAATAAACTTGGACCGCCGCCGCCACGATTTCCAGAGTTTCCGCCACCGCCGCCTTTGTTTCTGGAGATCAAAATAATAATAAAAACAACAATGATGACAAAAGGAAGTATTGGGAAATCTTGTTCTTGTTTAGCTTGTTTTCTAGTGCCTTTGTATTTGCCTTTAAAAACGTCAAATAAGGCATCGGTTCCTTTGTCAACTCCATTATAAAAACTTCCTGCTTTGAATTCAGGAAGAATAATATTTCGAATAATTTCGCCGCCAATTCCAGCGGTTAGTCTATCTTCTAAACCATAACCCGGATTAATGGCAATTTTTCTATCGTTTTTAGAGATAAGAATAATGACACCATTATCATCTTTGGCTGTTCCACCCACACCCCAGGTATGTCCCCACTTTGTAGCTAGTTGACTCACGTCTTCGCCTTTTAAACTTTCTACCGTAATAACTACAATTTGGGTTGTTGTAGAATCAGAATATCGAATGAGTTTTTCTTCTAATTGCGTTTTTTCATTTGCATTAAAAAGATTCGCATAATCATAAACTGAAGTTTGTAAACTAGGTTTTTCAGGAATTGTAAATTGTGCAAATAGAAAACTGCTGTTGAGTAAAAAAAGGAAACATAAAAATAGATTCGATGTCATTTTAGCCATCTGATTATTGCCTTCTGCCTTCTGTCGTGTATTTTCTGTTTTTTGTTTTCTGCTTACTGCTTTTTGCATTATCCTTTTGATATTTCGTTAGGTAATTCGTTGCTATCGCCATCTTTCCATGGGAAATATTTTTTGAGTTGTTCACCCGCTCTTAGAATTCCATCAACAAGTCCTTGTTTGAATTGGTTTTGTTTGAATTGAGTAACCATGGCATCCCGGGTACAATTCCAAAAATCGGCTTCAACAACATCGTTAATTCCTTTGTCTCCACAAATCACAAAATTATGATCATCAACTGCCAGATAGATTAAGACTCCATTTTGCAATTGCGTTTCATCCATTTTTAAATCGTGGAAAACTTCCATGGCACGATCATAGGCATCCAGAGAAGTTGTTCTTTCGATATGGACTCTAATTTCGCCAGAAGTTTTTTTCTCGGCTATTCGAATCGCTTCAACAATTTCTTGTTCTTCCTCTTGGGTTAAAAAATCTTCTACTTTTGACATGAGAATTATTTTTGAATTTCTATTAAAAAAAGCCCCTCTTTTGAAGGGGTTGGGGAATTTAGAATTTTACTTCAGGAGCTTTTTCTGATCCTGCTACCGCTTCAAAATAAGGTTTTTCTTTAAGACCATACATTCCTGCTAAAATATTTCTTGGAAATGTGTTGATGTTGTTGTTATATGGTTTAACAGACTCGTTAAAACGGGTTCTAGCTGTCAAAATTTGGTTTTCAGTACTAGCTAACTCATCCTGTAATTTCATAAAACTTGCATCAGCTTTTAAATTTGGATATTGTTCAACGCTCACCAATAATTTAGATAAAGATGAAGATACACCAGATTGAGCCGAATTAAATGCCGCTAATTGTTCTGGAGTTACTTTAGTTGGGTCGATAGTAACAGCAGTAGCTTTAGCACGAGCTTCAATTACAGCGGTTAAAGTACTTTTTTCATGTTCAGCATATCCTTTTACAGTACTAACAATATTTGGTATAAGATCATTTCTTCTTTGGTAGGCTGTATTAACATTTCCCCAACTTTCTTTTACGTTTTGTTCAAGCGTCACTGCGTTATTGTAAATTCCAGATGCCCAGCTATAACCTCCAATAATGATAACAGCTAAAATAATCCAAGGTAAAAATTTTTTAAAATCCATGTTTCTGTTTAATTTAAAGTTTAATATTTATTGTTTTGATTTATTTATTTTAAAATTGACATTGCAATTGAATTTTGCAATTGTCTTTGTTTAAAGTTCATTTTTAATGTTGGTCAATTGTACTTTGATGGCTTCCAGTTTACTAATAATTTCAAATTTGTCCAATGTTTTCTTTTGACCTTCTTTTAAATGCGTTTTTGCTCCTTCCAGTGTAAAACCTCTTTCTTTTACCAAATGGAAAATGAGTTGGAGATTTTTAATGTCTTCCGGAGTAAACATTCTATTGCCTTTTGCATTCTTTTTTGGTTTAAGAATATCAAATTCACTATCCCAAAAGCGAATTAATGATGCATTGACGTCAAATGCTTTCGCCACTTCGCCGATGCTGTAATATCTTTTGCCAGGTTGTAAGTCTATTTGCATTTTGTTTTTTTATTTAATTTATGCTGATTTTATTTTAGATTTTAAAATCTGCAATCAATAATCTGAATTCTAAAATCGTTAATCCAACGATTGATTCTCCTGGTTAGCCAGTTTCGAAATAGCAACGTATTCTACAGCCGAAATATTACCGTAATAAAAATTAAGCGGATTCACCACTCGGCCATCTTTATGAACTTCATAATGCAAATGTGGTCCTTCTGATCGTCCCGTACTTCCCACATAGCCTATAATGTCACCACGTTTAATACGTTGTCCCGCTCTGCAATTGTATTTGCTTAAATGAGCATACAAAGTTTCATATCCATAACCATGCCTAATCACAATATGATTTCCATAACCAGAAGCTCTGTCATCAGCTTGTTTGACAACACCATCTCCAGTTGCAAAAACGGGAGTTCCTGTTTTTGCTGTAAAATCCATGCCTTCGTGCATTTTTCTTACTTTGGTAAAAGGATCCGTTCGATACCCAAAACCAGATGCCATCTGTTTCAAATTTTCATTTCTGACAGGTTGTATGGCAGGAATGGCAGCTAGTAATTTATTTTTTTCCTTGGCTAATTTTATAATATAATCCAACGATTTAGATTGAATAGCTAATTCTTTTGTCAATACATCAACTCTTTTAGTGGTTTGCAAAACCAGTTGGGTATTGTTATAACCTTCTAACAATTTATATCTGTTTACATCTTTAAAACCGGATTTTCTTTCTTCTTCAGAAATAGGAGCGGTGTTAAAATAAGTTCGATACAAATTATTATCTCGTTCTTCGATAGCTTCAACAACATTATCTACCTGATCCATTTTTTTATTCAAAACGGCATAATTCAGTTTCAAATTTTCAATTTCCCGTAGCAAAAGACGGTCTTTTGGCGTATCAAAATAAGGCGTATTCAATAAAATGACAAAACAAATAAAACCAAATAAGGCTGAAGCCAATAAAAATAAGGCGGCGAAGCCAAATTTTCTTCTTTTTTTGACTTTGATTTTGCGATATGCCAGATTTTCAGAATCGTAATAATATTTTACTTTCGCCATATTTTAAAATACCCTATTTTTGCACCTGCTAAAAAAGCGCATTGCAACAAATTTAATAAATGTTTTAGTTGTTACGCCCTTTTTTTAGTATTAAATATAACATAAAATTGATTGAAAGATTTAAAAATTTGATGATTTAAAAATCGTTGAATTGATATGAGTTTTACAAAAAAATAAATAAAAACTTTGTGCCTTAGCGCCTTAGTGGCAAAAAAATAGATAAATGAAATCACAAGACATTCGCAAAGCGTATTTACAATTCTTTGAAAGTAAAGGGCATTTAATTGTTCCTTCGGCACCTATTGTTCTAAAAGACGACCCAACCCTTATGTTCAACAACTCGGGAATGGCACAGTTTAAAGAGTATTTTTTAGGGAATGCCACACCTAAAAGTAATCGTATTACCGATACGCAAAAATGTCTTCGTGTTTCAGGAAAACACAATGACTTAGAAGATGTAGGTTTTGATACTTACCATCATACGATGTTCGAAATGCTTGGAAACTGGTCTTTTGGAGATTATTTCAAAAAAGAGGCTATTCCGTGGGCTTGGGAATTTTTGACAGAAGTTTTGAAACTAGACAAAGACCGTTTGTATGTTTCTGTTTTTGAAGGAAACGAAGCAGAGAATGTTCCTTTTGACCAGGAGGCTTTTGATATTTGGAAACAATTTGTATCCGAAGATCGTATTATCCTTGGAAACAAAAAAGACAATTTCTGGGAAATGGGAGATCAGGGACCTTGCGGACCATGTTCGGAAATTCATATTGATTTACGTACTGATGCCGAAAGAGCAGCAGTTTCAGGTTTCAGTTTAGTAAATGCCGATCATCCGCAGGTAGTGGAAATTTGGAACAACGTATTTATGGAATTCAACCGTAAAGCCGATGGTTCATTGGAAAAATTACCAGCGCAACACGTAGATACCGGAATGGGATTTGAGCGTTTGTGTATGGCGATGCAAAACGTGACTTCTAATTATGATACGGATGTATTTACGCCGCTTATTGAAAAAGTGGAGCAAATTACAGGATTAAAATATACTTCGAATGAAGTTAAAAATATATCAGAAGAGCAAAATAAAACCAATATTGCGATTCGTGTAGTAGTAGATCACGTGCGTGCGGTAGCCTTTGCTATTGCCGATGGTCAGTTGCCATCTAACACTGGAGCAGGTTATGTAATTCGTCGTATTTTACGTCGTGCTATTCGTTACGGATTTACTTTCCTGGGAACAAAAGAACCTTTTATCAATCAATTGGTTGCTGTTTTAGCAGATCAAATGGGTGAATTTTTCCCTGAAATCAAAAAGCAACAAACTTTGGTTACCAATGTAATTCGTGAAGAAGAAGCTTCTTTCTTGAGAACTTTAGACCAAGGATTACAATTGTTAGATAATGTAATTGCAACAACAGAAGGAAAAGAAGTGGCGGGAACAAAAGCATTCGAATTGTATGATACTTTTGGTTTTCCAATTGACTTAACCGCTTTGATTCTTAGAGAAAGAGGATTCAGTCTGGACGAAGCTGGTTTTGATAAAGCAATGCAGGAACAAAAATCACGTTCTCGTGCGGCTTCAGAAGTTTCTACTGACGACTGGAAAATCTTGGTAGATGGTAATGTAGAATCTTTCGTTGGTTACGATCAAACAGAAAACGAAGTGAAAATCACTCGTATCCGTAAAGTAGATTCTAAAAAAGATGGTGTTTTGTACCAAATCGTTTTAGATGCTACACCTTTTTATCCAGAGGGTGGAGGACAAGTAGGAGACAAAGGAACTTTGGTTTCGGCTAATGAAACCATCGAAATTATAGATACTAAGAAAGAGAATAATCTAATCTTGCATTTTACTAAAAAATTGCCAGAGAATGTAAATACTACTTTTGTTGCTAAAGTAAATACAGATTTAAGAACCGCGACTTCTAAAAATCATTCGGCAACACACTTAATGCACCAGGCGTTGAGAAGTATTTTAGGAACGCATGTGGAACAAAAAGGATCTTTGGTAAACCCAAAAAACCTACGTTTTGACTTTTCTCATTTTTCAAAAGTAACGGATGAAGAATTGCAACAAGTTGAAGATTTTGTTAATGCTCGAATTCAGGAGCAATTACCATTAATTGAAAGAAGAAGCATTCCTATTCAACAAGCTCTGGACGAAGGAGCAATGGCATTGTTTGGAGAGAAATACGGAGATAATGTGCGTGCGATTAAATTTGGAGACAGCATGGAATTGTGTGGAGGAATCCACGTGAACAATTCGGCTGACATTTGGTCTTTCAAAATTGTTTCTGAAGGAGCAGTTGCAGCAGGAATTCGTCGTATTGAGGCGATTACAGGTGCTGGCGTAAGACAATTTTTTGCTTCGCAGGAAGAATTGTTAAGCGAGATTAAAACTGCATTGAAAAATCCACAAGACACTGTTAAAGCTGTGGTTTCTTTGCAAGATGAAAATGCCAAATTGAAAAAACAATTAGAGGCATTGTTGAAAGAGAAAGCTAAAAATATGAAAGCTGAGTTGGCTAATGAACTTCAGGAAGTAAACGGAGTTCAATTCTTAGCAAAACAAGTGGATTTGAATGCAGAAGGAGCAAAAGATTTGGCTTATGAATTAGGGAATTTAGGAAACAATTTGTTTTTAGTTTTGGCTACAGCCGAAGAAGGAAAACCAATGTTGAGCTGTTATATTTCTAAAGAATTAGTGGCTGAGAAAAACTTGAACGCAGGACAAGTAGTTCGTGAATTAGGTAAATTTATCCAGGGGGGAGGTGGAGGACAACCGTTCTTTGCAACTGCTGGAGGTAAAAATGCTGCCGGAATCCCCGAAGCATTATTAAAAGCAATTGACTTTGTGAAGTAAATTTTTAGTTTTTTATAAAATCAGAAAACCCTTTTAGTTTGCTAAAGCATTCTAAAAGGGTTTCTTAGTTTAGTTAGGGTTAGAAATTTTATTTTTAGGAATGATTTATTTCAATTCCATTTTCTTCAAGGATGTCCAAAAGATAAGTATTTTGTTTTGGGTTGTATTTCTCAATTCCACTTTGGTACCATTTAAGTAAGAGGCTTATTTGAAAATGAGTATATCCTTCAGTATCTATATTTATACCTAGCAGACCAGCCATAAGGAATTCTTCTAAATTTTTTTCAGTAATTATTTTTTTCGGAATTCCACTAATAACACTACCGTTAATCCGTTCATAATCCAGTCTTCCTGAATCAAAACCTTCGTTAAAAGCAGAATTAAGAGTGTTGTTTTTTACTTCGGAATAAGGATTTAAACCAGTAGTGTAACCTTCTAGATAATCTTTTCTGTAAATAGGGTTAAAGATGTTTTTCATAGTGTATTAGGGTAGTATTCTTGATCAAATGTAAAAGCAATAAACCAGTAAACCATTTAAAATCGTTGAAAGGAAAAAAAAATCTTTAAAAAGCTTTGATAATGTATTTAATCGATGAAATAGGTAGTTTGTAATCAATTGTTTAAAAGCTAATTGCTTTGTTTTCCAGTGTTTAGGATTACAGAAAAACAGTTTTTTTAGTGTTTTGTAAAAAGTAAGACTTCGTTGTATATGGAATCTAGGTAATGTTCCCTTTAACGAGTTTTTAGGTCATTGAACTTGTTTTGTTGGCTTAGCTGTATTTAATCTTTATGTTTGGAGTCCCCTAAATAATTTAAGTTCAAATTAACCTAACATGTCATGAAAAATGCAATTAAAATATATTTTTTTATTTCCATCGCAGCTGTTCTTTTCAGCTCTTGTGCCAATGACAAAGACGAGAAATCGAAAAACTTCATTAAAATAATTGAATCTACTCAAAATGGTATCGTTGAGAATTCAGTGTTTGCTTATAATCAGAATCAAATTATCAGTGCGGAAAATTCCAAACAAAAAACAGATTACACTTACCAAGATGGTTTAATCATAAAAATTACGACTTATAACAAAGCAACTAAGTCGAGCATTGTATTAAATTATACTTATAATAAGGAAAAATTAGTCAAAGTAACTTCTTCTGAAAATTATGTGATTAATTATACGCATAATTCTAATGAGAAGGTTTCCTATGAAAAAATCATTGTAAACGCTCAAAACAAAGAGCAAAAAGTATATCATGGGAACTTGTTTTTTAAAAACAATAACTTGATTAAAGACGAACGTGTTTTTGATGATGCCGATAAAAATTCTGTTTCAAGTTCAAAAACTACTTTTGATTATGATACATTCAATAATCCTTATTTTAGTATTTTAGGATACGATAAGTTGTTAGATCAAGGAGCTATAGTTTCTGAAAACAATATTGTAATGACAGTTGCCGAAACTACGGTTGTATCTGGCGAAGGAACTATTTCTTCGGCTAATATGTATAAAACTACTTTTAAATACGATACCGATAATTACCCAACGGAACAAGTAGCTGAGGAGAGTTTGACTAATCCAAATTATTCTAAAATCCAGTATTTGTATTAATATTATAATACTTAATTTTGGAAAAAAGTCATAATGCAATTTCGTACCAAAATTCCTGTTCAGCAAAGTCCATTTCCAATTGATTATGATGCCACAATAGTATCAATAGGTTCTTGTTTTGCAGTCAATATGGCTCAAAAATTAGAGTATTATAAATTTCGAAATAGCTGTAATCCTTTTGGTATTATTTTCAATCCTGTTTCTATTGAAAAATTAGTTGAAAGAGCTGTAAATAAAGAGTTTTTTACTGAAAACGATATTTTTTTTTATAATGATTTATGGCATTGTTTTGATGTGCATTCGGAACTTTCTAATCCTGATAAAGAAATATTTTTAGATTTACTGAATCAATTAGTCGATGATACGAATCAACAAATAACCCAATCAACACACTTTCTAATTACTTACGGAACTTCTTGGGTGTATCGAAATATAGAAAGCAATCAGATTGTTGCCAATTGTCATAAACTACCTCAAAAATACTTTACTAAAGAAATACTTTCAATTGAAACGATTCAAACCGCAATCCAGAATACGCTTAGTCTGATTCAGTCGATAAATCCTGAAGCCAAATTTACTCTTACCGTTTCGCCAGTGCGCCACATTAAAGATGGTTTTGTAGAAAATCAAAGAAGTAAAGCACATTTAATTTCTGGGATTCATTCTGTCCTTAACTCAAAACTCAAAACTCATAACTACTTTCCAAGTTACGAAATCATGATGGACGAACTGCGTGATTATCGTTTTTATGCGGAAGATATGTTGCATCCAAGCGCTTTAGCTGTCGATTATATTTGGGAAAGATTCAAAGAAGCTAGTATTTCTGATCCGGTTTTTGGAGTAATGGAAGAAGTTGAAAATATCCAAAAAAGTTTGGCACACAAGCCATTCAATCCTAATTCAGAAAGTCATTTAAAATTTGAAGCGAATCTCCGAAAAAAAATCACTAAATTGGAATCTCAATATCCATTCATGAAATTTTAGTTATGATAAAAAAAATAGTCGTTGTTGTAATCCTTATCGCTGCAGTTATTCTGTTATTCAAATATTGTGATTTCAAGAAAGATGATGAAGCCGACATCAGTTATAATACCAATTTGATTCAACAACAAATTGTAAATGTTGGAAAATTGGTGGTTACCGAAGGACATTTCTCTGAAGTGATTACCTATAAGAATCAGCAAAAATACCTGATGAATATGGTTTCTTTCGAAAAGAAGGCATTGATTGTAGTCAATGCTGACGTGACTGTAGCTTATGATTTGCAAAAAATGAAATACGATATTGATGAAAAAAACAAAACCATTACAATTGTAAGTATTCCAAAAGAAGAAATAAAAATCAGTCCTGATATTCAGTTTTATGATGTGGAGCAAAGTAAATTGAATCCTTTTACAGGAGACGATTACAATAAAATCAACAAATCAGTAAAAGCGAATCTGGCTAAGAAAATAGAAAAATCAACACTAAAGTCGAATGCTAAAAACCGATTGATTAGTGAAATTTCTAAAATTCTGATTTTAACCAATACGATGGGGTGGACTTTACAATACGAAGGTCAAATCATAGAAACTGAAAAAGATTTAGGACAACAGGTTAAAATGTAGTTGATTTAGCTTTCGAAAAAATTTCGTCCTCCATTTCTAAAATACTCAATTTTATAGAAAAACATTTCTGCCATATTTTTAGCGCGGAGTTTGGCTTCTTCTGCTAACTTTCCAACAAAAAGACTGTCAATAGTTTCGGTAAAAATTTCCATCCAACGATTAAAATGTTCTTTTACTACAGGCAAATGTTTGTGTGGAGGAAACGGAGTGCCTGAATATGTGTGTTCTTCTAATAAAATAGTTTGCCAAAAACGGTACATTCTTTCTAAATGTGCTGGCCATTGGTCACCAATTTTCTCATTGAAAATAGGGCCAATTAAATCATCCTTTTGCACTTTAGAATAGAAAGAATCTACTAATAATTTGATGTCTTCAATATTTTTAATATCGACTAAATTGCTCATGTTTTCTGGAATAATGAATTACAAAGTTAGTTGGTTTTTAACCAATTAATTGATGAAATAAGTCTTGTTTTTCGTTGAGGTATTTGTATTCAAAACCTTTGTTATCCATTTTAGTTTTTATGGCAATAATATCCTTTCTGTTTTTAAGTTCCAGACCTACAACGGCTGGGCCAACTTCGCGGCTGTTTTTCTTAGTAAACTGAAAATAAGTAATATCATCATCTGGACCTAAAATGTCATTGACAAATTCTTTTAAAGCACCGGGACGTTGCGGAAACTGAATCATAAAATAATGCATCAATCCTTCATAAAGTAAAGAGCGTTCTTTTATTTCGGCAGTGCGCTCAATGTCGTTGTTGCTTCCACTAACAATACAAATTATGGTTTTCCCTTTTATTTCTTCTTTGTAAAAATCCAATGCAGATATAGTTAAAGCACCAGCTGGTTCGACTACCATGGCTTCTTCGTTATACAAACGCAAAATAGTAGTGCAAACTTTACCTTCGGGAACAAGCACAATGTCGCTTAGGTTTTTTTTACAAATTTCAAAAGTCATTTTACCGACTTGCTTTACAGCTGCTCCATCTACAAATTTGTCTATGTTTTCTAAAACACTCACTTTTCCATTATTAATAGAAGTTTTCATCGAAGGAGCTCCTTCTGGTTCGACACCAATTATTTTAGTATTGGGACTTAAATGTTTAAAAACTTCCGAAAGTCCTGAAGCTAATCCGCCGCCGCCAATTGGAACGAAGACATAATCAATAGGTTTTGGATAACTTTCTAAAATTTCAAGACCTACAGTTCCTTGTCCGGCAATAACTTTTTCGTCATCAAAAGGATGGATGAAAGTCATTTTGCTAAGTGTGGCATCTGTCATTGCAGAGGCATAAGCATCGTCAAAGGTGTCTCCGGTAAGCACAATTTCGACAAAAGAACCTCCAAAAAGACTGACTTGTTTTAGCTTTTGTTTTGGTGTGGTTTTAGGCATGTATATTTTGCCTTTTATTTGTAATAACTTACAAGAATAAGCCACGCCCTGGGCGTGATTTCCAGCACTGGCACAAATTACACCTTGTTCTTGCTCTTCAGCAGTTAGCATGCTGATTTTATTGTAAGCACCTCTAATTTTGTAGGAGCGAACAGTTTGTAGATCTTCTCTTTTTAATAACACAGTAGCGTTAAATTCAGTTGAAAGATTCAGGTTTTCTGACAAAGGGGTTGCCATTACAACTCCTTGTAATTGTCTTTTGGCTTCTTGTATTTGATGGAATAATTTCATGTTTTTAGGTATAAAAAAAACCTCCCGAAGAGGAGGTTTATAAATTGTATTTTTGATTACTGATTTACATAACACTCCACCATTATTGTTGAATAATAATGTTGATAGCAATGTTTATAATAATCGTATTGTTCATAGTTCAAATTTGAATTACAAATATATCATTTTATGTTTAGAAATTTAAAAGACTTACTTTTTTGTTTCAGTAGGAGGGAATTGAGCTAGGATTTTAGCAACAAATTCATTGATTTGTTGTTCTTTTTGTTTTCGGTTTTCCGTTAATGTTCCGACTCCTTCTCCTTGCCAAATCAACTCTTTTTTCTTAGCATCGATTAAATCAATATAAAGTGTTCCTTGCGTGGATCTAGTAGCATAGGTATTTCCTCCCCAGAAATAAGGATTCCATCCCCATCCCCAACCGTAACCCCAACCCATATTGAATTGGTTCACGTCAACTTGTTCTCTTTCTTTAGTGAAAATATTAATGAGCAAGTCAGGATTTTCGCTTCGGGTCATCCCTTTTTTGCTTAATTCGTCATCAATAGCATGGAGTATTCTTTTCTTGTCCAGTTCAGATATTTGAACGCGATCAATGCCTTTTTTATGGAAAGCATAGGTCTTGTATTTTGTAAAATCAGCACGACTGTCGTAATCAGAGTGAACTGTTACAGAGCTACAAGCGCTCAAAAGAAAAAGAAATAATAGCGGTAATATTTTGAGTGTTTTCATAATGCAATTATTTGATTACTAATGTATAATTAAAATTTGGTTCTGTGTTTTTATATACGATAAAAATGAAAAATAGATTTAAATCGCTACGGTTTTTTTATCTTTTAAAATTTTATTTTTTATTTGTTCCTGTTTTTTTATCGTACCCATAAGGACAATGTCGACAACCACTTTTACAACAATACCCTCTTTTTAAATGATACTTTTCTGTAAAACATTTGTATCCTTCGGGTGTATAATAGAAATCTTCGCCTTCTATTAATTTATTTTCATTACTTTGTCCTGTCATTAATAGATTTATTTCTGTTTTCGAAAAGTCAAAAACAATTGCTTATCTACACAAATTTATAAATTAAAAAACCAATGTTTTTTATTGTTAACAAGTATTTAATGCCAAAAGGTTTCCGGGGTTTAACGGCCTATCCATTTGTGTTTTTAAAGAACCCCGTGGATAAAAAAGATGCTGTTTTTATAAACCACGAACGCATTCATTTAAGGCAACAAATAGAGTTATTGATCCTTCCTTTTTTTATTTGGTACTTTTTAGAATACCTCATTAGACTCTTACAATATAATAACAAAAATCGTGCCTATCGAAATATTTCCTTTGAAAGAGAGGCATATAGTAATGAATTTGATATGGATTATCTTAAAAATAGAAAGTTTTTTAATTTTCGGAAATACTTGTTTAAATCTAAAAAAGTAGAGATTTAATCCTAAATAACAAAATTGTTGCAACTAAAAAGCTTCTGTTATTTTATGTTTATAAATTTTACCTTTGTCAAAAAATAAATTCTTTGAATCAAAAACTGCAAATAATATTTCCAAATTCTATTTCCGTTACCATCAAAAGGGAAGATTTGATTCATGCTGTTGTTTCGGGAAATAAATTTCGAAAGTTAAAGTACAATTTGCTTCAGGCAAAAACCGAAAATAAAAAAACGTTACTCACTTTTGGTGGTGCTTTTTCAAATCATATTGCTGCTGTTGCTTTTGCAGCCAAAGAAAATGGTTTTCAATCTGTCGGAATTATTCGCGGCGATGAATTAAGAGATAAAATTGCTCAGAATCCCACCTTGAAATTTGCTCAGGAATGCGGAATGCAATTCGAATTTGTATCTCGGGAAGCCTATCGTTTAAAAAATGAAACAGCTTTTTTAGAAGATTTAAAATCGAAGTTTGGTGATTTTTTCCTGATTCCAGAAGGCGGAACAAATGCATTGGCTATACAAGGTTGTCAGGAGATTTTAACAGACGAAGACCTTGAGTTTGATTATATTTGTTGTGCTGTAGGAACGGGCGGAACTATTTCGGGAATAATTAATAGTGCTTTACCACATCAAAAAGTTTTAGGATTTCCAGCGCTAAAAGGGGATTTTTTACAAGATGAAATCCGTATTTTTGTGCAAAATAAAAATTGGGAGCTGATAACGGAGTATCATTTTGGTGGATACGGCAAGATAAATGAAGATTTAATTCGTTTTATTAATCAGTTTTATAATGATAATCAAATTCCTTTGGATCCAATTTATACTGGAAAAATGGTTTTTGGCGTTATAGATTTAATACAAAAGAATTATTTTCCAGCTCAATCCAATATTTTACTCATTCACACTGGAGGACTTCAAGGAATTCAGGGAATGAATGTGAAACTAAAAAACAAACAATTACCAATAATAGCTATCGATGTTTAAGAAAAGCCTACTTTTATTTATTGCCTTAACACTTATCAGCTGTCATGCTACAAAATCCCCTATTGTAACTACAAAAAAAGCAGCGAGTAAAAACACTACTTATTCTTCTAAAAACAAAAAAACGAATACTTCTAATAAAAGTCGCAGCGAAGTAATTGAATCCACTTCGAGAACTGTGGTTACAAATGATGTTGTTAGCGGTTATGTATTGCAATACAAAGATATTGCCATGAGCAATATGAAAACTTATGGTATTCCAGCGAGTATTATTCTGGCTCAGGGAATTTTAGAATCGGGAGCGGGAAGAGGAAGATTAGCTGAAAATGCCAATAATCATTTTGGAATAAAATGCCATGCCGATTGGTTAGGAGATTCCGTAAATCATGATGATGATAGTAGTCAGGAATGTTTTAGAAAATACAATAGAGCATCCGAATCGTTTAAAGATCATGCTTTGTTTTTAACCAGCAGAGGACGTTATTCTGCATTATTCGAATTAGATAAAGACGATTATAAAGCCTGGGCAAAAGGATTGAGAAAAGCAGGTTATGCCACTGATCCAAAATATCCGGACAAATTGATTTCGTACATTGAACGCTATGATTTAGCACAATATGATGCTCAGGTTTTAGGAACTCGTTATGTGCCTGTTGATAATCAAAATTCAAGATCGGTGAATATTAGTTCAAGAAATGACGATTATTATGAGGTTCAAAAAGGAGATACTTTATATTCTATTTCGAAAAAATATAATGTATTAGTAGAAGATTTAAAACAAAAAAATAAACTCTCAGACAATACACTTTCTATAGGTCAACGACTGAGAATAAATTAAGTTTCAAAAATATTTTAATGAGTTGGAACGAATTCAAGATTTAATTTTAAAAAATAAGTCTGAAATCGAAACTCTAAATTCTAAAATTAAAAATGTTATATCAAAGAAGTAGTCAGCTATTTGCTGAAGCAGAAAAAGTAATTCCAGGAGGTGTAAATTCGCCAGTGAGAGCATTCAAATCAGTAGGAGGAACGCCTATTTTTGTAAAACAAGCCAAAGGAGCTTATCTATATGATGAAGATGGAAACCGATTGATTGATTATATTAATTCCTGGGGACCAATGATTTTAGGTCACGCTTTTGAGCCGGTAGTTCAGGCTGTCACGGAGAAAGCGAAACTAGGAACTTCTTTTGGAATGCCAACAGAGTTAGAAACTCAAATTGCTGCTTTGGCTGTATCAATGGTGCCAAATATTGATAAAATCAGATTTGTAAATTCAGGTACCGAAGCTTGTATGAGTGCTGTAAGATTAGCGCGCGGATTTACTAAAAGAGATAAAATTATAAAATTTGCTGGTTGTTATCACGGTCACTCTGATTCATTTCTAATTCAGGCTGGAAGTGGTGCAATGACTTTTGGAACTCCTAATAGTCCAGGTGTAACAGCAGGAACAGCTAAAGATACTTTGTTAGCAAAATACAATGATTTAGAGAATGTAAAGAGTTTAATTGAAGCCAATCCAAACGAAATTGCTGCGATTATTGTAGAACCTGTTGCAGGAAATATGGGTTGTGTACCGCCTGTTAAAGGTTTCTTGGAAGGCTTACGCCAATTGTGCTCTGAAAATGGAATTTTATTGATTTTTGATGAGGTAATGACTGGTTTTAGATTAGCCAAAGGTGGCGCTCAGGAATTATTAAACATCAATGCCGATATTGTTTGTTTCGGAAAAGTAATTGGAGGCGGATTGCCAGTAGGTGCTTTTGCTGCCCGTGAAGAGATAATGAATTATTTAGCGCCACTTGGACCTGTTTATCAGGCGGGAACTTTATCTGGAAATCCATTAGCAATGGCTGCTGGTTTAGCAATGCTTGAATCATTAAATAATGACGGAGCTATTTTTCAAAGATTAGAAGAAAAAACAGCTTATTTAGAAGCAGGAATTCATAGAGTATTGCAAGCTAATAATGTTGTTTATACAATTAATAGAGTGGGTTCTATGATTTCGGTTCATTTTGATGCGAGCCCAGTTGTCGATTTTCAAACAGCTGCTAAAGGAGATAATGCAACTTTTAAGAAGTTCTTCCACGGATTATTACAAGAAGGAATTTATATTGCGCCTTCTGCTTATGAAACCTGGTTTATTACTGATGCTTTAAGCTACGAAGATTTAGATTTTACCATAAATGCAATTGATAAGGTTTCGAAAACATTATAAATAAAAGAGCAAAAAAAAGCTTCGAGTTAGTTTCTCGAAGCTTTTTTGTTTTAGTTTTCCATGTTTCCTCCTTGAGGTCTGTCGCCCATTCCACCACCGCCTTGGCGGTTACCCATTCTTTGTCTCATTTCGGCTTGATTGGCTTCCCATTTTTTTAATTGTTCAGGAGTCAGGATAGCTTTTAGTTTTTCATCTGTTTTTTTTCTCTCTTCCTGCATTTGCTCTCTGGAGAAACCTTTTTGAGCTTCTCTGTTTTTAGCTTGTTGAGCATAAAGTTCTTTTACTTGCTCTTGCTGTTTTGCATCAAGATTCAACTGAGTAGTCAATCTTTCTACGCGTTTTTCTGGAGAAAAATCACCTCTTTGTGGTCTGTCATTGTTGTTTTGAGCAAAACTTGC
>Ga0247805_1000172_pt1 | contig 40758 bp, 40 predicted proteins | sample UWRJL044104R1_FD_180930 | JGI IMG/M metagenome (GOLD analysis project Ga0247805, IMG submission 180930) | Plant litter microbial communities from Arlington Agricultural Research Station in Wisconsin, United States - UWRJ-L044-104R-1 | ecosystem: Environmental > Terrestrial > Plant litter >...
AACAGTTTCGTTATGACTTAAATGTACTGTTAAGCGTTCGGCACGGCGACAAATACAGCGTGCAATATGACAATGTGACACGGTAGAATGTCCGCCTGGCAAGACAAAATGAGTCATTTGAGGCAGTGCTGTTTCCATAGTATCAATTTCGGTTTCTAATAATTCGATATCCGAAGTTATAATTCCTAATTTTTTTAAACGTGGAGCACCATTTTTTAAAGTTTCTTTTTCAGCTGGCGTTGCCAAAATAGCTCCAATGGTAAAAAGACGATCCTGAATTTCGATTAAGATTTCTTTATAATGCAAGTTGATGTCCTGATCCCGAATCAAACCGATATACGAATTCAATTCGTCCACAGTTCCGTAGCTTTCTATTCGAATATGGTCTTTAGGAACCCGTGTTCCACCAAAAAGCGAAGTGCTGCCTTTGTCTCCCGTTTTAGTGTATATTTTCATTTTTGTTAAGATGCTAAGTTTCTAAGTTGCTGAGAAACTAAGTTTTTTATTTTCTTTCAACTGCTTTCTAAATTCTGCAGACTGATTACTGCCTTCTGAATACTATTTACTTCTATTGTCACTTTCGATCAATCCGTCACGTAAACGAATAACTCGGTGGGCATAAGCTGCAATTTCTTCTTCGTGTGTTACTAGAATCACCGTATTTCCCTGCGCATGAATATCGCCAAAAAGCTTCATGATTTCTACCGAAGTTTTACTATCTAAATTTCCTGTAGGCTCATCAGCAAGAATAATCGAAGGTTTGTTGACCAAAGCACGGGCTACAGCCACACGCTGGCGTTGTCCACCCGAAAGTTGGTTGGGCTGATGATCCATTCTGTCAGCAAGATTTACCTGCTGCAAAACTTCTGTGGCTCTTTTATTGCGTTCTGATTTTGTGTGACCTGCATAAATCATTGGCAATGCCACATTATCCAGTGCGGTAGTTCGAGGCAATAAATTGAAAGTTTGAAAAACAAAACCAATTTCTTTGTTTCGAATTTCGGCTAATTCATCGTCTTTCATTTTACTGACATCTTTTCCGTTTAAAACATAACTTCCCGAAGTAGGAGTGTCTAAACAGCCTAAAAGATTCATTAATGTTGATTTTCCAGAACCCGAAGGTCCCATAAGCGCTACATATTCGCCTTTATTAATTTCTAAATTAATTCCTTTCAAGACATAAACTATTTCGTTTCCTAGAACAAAATTTCGTTTAATATTTGATATTTTAATTAATGGATTACTCATAGTTGGGTCTCGATATTAGAATTTATTTTCGAAAACCAAAGCTAAAAAATCATTTACTAATAAGTTAGGAATATTGTGAAAATCTTATGATTTATAACACAATAATTAGCTAATAAAATCAGATTATACGCGAATGATAAAATGTTCTTTGGGTTGTTCTCTTCTAAAGAAAACCAATCCCCACTGAAAAGTGTCAATGGTAACAGTCACTTTTGGATGTTTCTTGATGGTTTTCCAGGCTTCTTCCATATCGGCAGACCAATGAATATCATCAAAAATCCAAACACAATCGTTAGTAATGGTAGGCAATAAAAGTTCAAAATACTCTAAAGTAGCTTTTTTAGAATGATTGCCGTCAAAGTAAATTAGGTCGTAAGTTTTAGGTTGCGAGTTATGAGTTGTGAGATACTTTGAAAATTCAGTTGTAATAAATTCAACATTGGTAACATTAAATAATTGCAACTGTTTTTTTGCAATTGCTATTGTATTGGAACAACCTTCCAGAGTAGTTATTTTTGAATTTTGATTTCCTAACGCCAGGGCAGTAGTGGCTAATCCTAACGAAGTACCTAATTCTAAAATATGATCGGGTTTAAAATAATGTGTAATTCGATATAATAATTCTGCACGTTTTTCTGAAATTCCTGCTGTTTTGGCTATTTGGGCAACAACTCTTGTATTCGAATTAAAAACTTTAGAACCAACTCCAAAATCAGTGACTTCAATGCTGTTTTTGTTTGCTAAAAGCGTATTTCGATATTCTTTTAAAAGAACATAGTCTGGTTTTGATTTTTTATCATAAAAACATTTGGTAATCAAACTGAAAACAAAAGGGGAGTGTACCGCATGCTCGTTTTTAGAATGCCAAAGGAATTTGAGATACGCTTTAATTTGGAAAAACATAACTAAGTGGAATTTATGCCTGAATTATTTATGTTTTTTAATATTTACTTTTCTAAAATCTATAGGGAAACCTTCATATTGCAATAAAATTCGACCTTCAGTAACCGAAGATTCAATGCCTTGGTTTACTAATTTACCATTTAGTTTCTGAGTGATTTTCCCGTTTTTCGAAATAACAACTAAGGTGTTCCATTCTCCAATAGCTTTTTCGGCATCAGCAAAACGTTTAGAAACAACACTTTTTCCCGGAGTAGTTTTAGCTCCGTTGATGTTTAAAGTGACTTCCTGAAGAAAAACAAAATCTCCGGTTGCTCCTTCTTTTATTTGGAACTGGATTCCTTTTGGCCATAAAACATCTGGAGTTTCAGATGGAACAAGGTACATAACACCACTATTTTTGCTGTTGTTTTTCTTAGCAAAATTAGTATCAGTATTCCAGCGGTATTCTACTGTTAGTTTAAAATTTCGAAAAGATTTTTCGGACATCAGGTAGCCCGCTTTAGGACCATACATTCGAATCGTATTATTTTCTACCGAAAAAAGATCAGCAGCATTGGTTTGTTTGCCTTTTTCTTCGCCAAAAGCATACCAGCCTTTTAAGTCTTTTTGGTTAAAAAGAGCGATGCGTTTTTGTGCATTACTGTTTTGTGTAAATACAAACAGGATGATAAAAAGGAAACGATAAATAGAATTCATAAGGATGTTTTTTATTTTCAGAAATTGGAAATGCGACTAAATAAAATCTTCTCGAAGCGGAGTAAAGCTGTCTACCAATTTTACATATTCCGTTAAGGTTTGGATGCTGTGATTCAAATTTGATGCTACTTTAAAAACATCTCCTTCCTGTAAAAGATATTCTCTGTCTTCAATAAAAAACTTCAATGAACCCGCAGCCACATAAGTAATTTGTTCGTGAATATGTTTGTGTGGTGAATCTGGAACTTCCATCGGCCCGTTCAGGAATTCAATGATTGTTACCATTAAATGATCCAAATGAACCACTTTTCGCATTAAGGACGGATTTGAATTTACTGCTTCAAAACCTTCGTTGTTTTTTATTACTTCCATAAGAATTTTTCAATAAGAGGCTCAAAGTACTTAAATATTTTTTTATTACACAATTCATCTTGTCCTTATGTGTTTAAAACTAGAACTATTTAATATGAATGTTTTTAGTATCTTCCTGAATCAACCAAGGTCTTTTATCTTCTGATTTTGCGGTTATTTTACAATTTGTAAAAGTAATAGCATCGGCATGTCTTACAAAAAAGCCAAATGCATTTGTATTCCCGAAATAACTGCCTTCTGGATATTTTCCATCGTATTCCATAACTGTTTGATTGGTCGTTTGAATTCCTCCTTTCAATTCGAAATTTAGATTTTCAAAAGTCACATTCTGGATGTTATGTCCTTTTATTCCTGTAATTATCGAAGGATACTGTTGGGTGAAATTAGTTCCCGTAATATTTTTAAAATAAATATTTGAAATGGTTCCAATGCGGGTTTTTCTATCAGGAACTGTTCTTTTTCTGTCGGCTAACAGAATAAAAATGGCCTGTCCGCAATTTGAAATCTGGCAATCGCGAAAATTTAAATTATCAATCACCGCTCCATCCATGGATTCTATACAGAAAGCTGAATTTTGATAAGCATTTTTTAGCGTGAGTTCAGAAATATCAAAATTCATAAAACTTCCTAAACCATCTGTACCTAATTTAAAGCAATTCCCAGCTTTTACATTTAGTTTGTCTAAGGTGCATCGTCTTACAATGATATCTTTACAGCCGAATTCGCTACCACTTTTGAAACAAATTCCATCATCTTCTGATTCAATATAACTGTCTTCGATAAGCACTTTGTGACAATCTACAATGTCAATTCCATCGCGATTAGGCGTAAGCTGACCTGTATTTACTTTTATTTTTTGAATAGTAATATTCTCCGATTCAATATAAACCTGAGTCCAGCAAGCAGGTTTAATAAGAGTTATATTAGATACCGTAATGTTGTTAGAACCTACGAAGGCAAGAATAGAAGGACGGTCCTTTTCGGTGCCAATTTCTTTTACATGCATCCAGGGCTCGTAATCACCTTGTCCATTAATCGTTCCTCCTCCAGTGATGGTTACATTTTTCACTTTGTTACCATAAATTAGTCTTCTCTGGCAATCTTCGAGCATTCTATTTGGATATTTGGTGTCAATAAGATGGTGTGGATAATCTTTTTCATCATCGGATTTTATTCCTAAAAGAGTTGCTGAAGCATCAATTTGGAAGGTTAAATCGTTTACTAAAGTGAGTTGTCCAGTTAAGAAAATCCCTTTTTCTAAAAGTACAGTACCTCCTGAATTTTTACAAGCATCTATGGCTTTTTGAATGGCAGCCTGATCGTTTGTGATTCCATCTCCTTTTGCACCAAAAGCATACACATTATGTACTAATTTGCTTTGCGCATTGACGAAAATGAAAGAGAGTAAAAAGAAAAGTATTATGCTGTTTTTTTTCATGGTTTATAGAATAGTGGCAATGATTTTAAAAAAGTAAATTAACAAATCAGGTTATTTAGGACCGTCATAATTGTAATGGAAAAAATTGAAAGCTACAGTACCTCCATCGGTTAATTCATTGTAACTAAATAATGCTATTCGGCTGCCTTTCCAATAACCAAATTCGGCATTAAAATCAGGTCCAATGGCTTTGAAATTTTTATTATCCGTACTATAAAAGAAATGATTTTTTTGCTGTATAAAGTCCAGTTTCAATTTTAAATAAATAGTTTTATGGCTAAAGATCACTTCTTCTTGTTTTTTGTCTTTTCCTTCAAAAAAGACATATAATTTTCCTTTATGATTTTTAACTCCAATGGAATTGTAAATTTTAGACATGCTGCTTAAACCTGCTTTTTGTCCTGAAATCATATTGCTAACATCCATTTGAACCGTAACTTCTCCGGTATTGCCCATTACTTTTTGAGTCAGGGTATTGTAAGCTTCCATAATGTTGGCTGCCTTTTTAGCTTTTAATACCAGCCATCCTTTTTTGTCTGTTAACGACCAATTTGAATCTATTGGATTATGATTCCATTGCCATTGAAGACCTAAGTCTTTGGAATTAAATTCATCATCCGATTGTGGAGCAATTATTGGAAATGTAGTACCAATATTCGGTTTTTTCCATACTGATACCGGTTCACCAATACCATTTCGATCAATGTCAGTTCCAATAACAGGCCAGTTGTCATGCCAAAACATAGGTTGTAAATGCAATACACGACCTAAAGCGCCTGCTGATTGAAAATGATAAAACCACCATTCGCCACTTGGATTGTCAACAATTGCTCCCTGGTGTGGACCATTAATGGGAGTGCTTCCTTTTTCTAAAACGGCTCTTTTTTCATAAGGGCCATAAATGTTTTTTGAACGTAAAATAGTTTGCCATCCTTCAGACACTCCACCTTCGGGAATACTTAGGTAATAATAATTATTACGTTTGTAGATTTTTGTTCCTTCGGCTACAGGACCTGTATAAACTGTTTTGCCTTCATCCAATAACTTTGTTCCATCAGCACTCATTTTATGAATGATAATAGGACCAGCACCATGAACACTATGTCCTAAATAAGCCTGACCATCATCATCCCAAAAAGGGCAAGGATCTTCCCATTTTTCAATGTTTTTTACCAGTTGGAGTGGAGACCAAGGTCCTTCTGGGTTGCTGGCATTGGTCATAAATAAACCTTCATTGATCGTACAAAAATAAACCCAGAATTTATTATCGTGAAAACGAATTGCCGGAGCCCAACTGCCTCCAGCATATCTTTTAAAACTATCATAAGCCGGAAAATCCAGCCGATTGTATATTCGACCAATAATTTTCCAGTTGATCATATCGTCTGATTCCTGAATAGTCATTCCCATATAATGAAATTCAGAGCAAATCATGTAATATTTTTTTCCAACCCGAATCACATCTGGGTCGGAATAATCAGCATTTATAATCGGATTAATATATGTTCCGTTTCCTTGATCTCCCCAGGAACCACTTTTTTGACCGTAGGTTAATGTTGAAATAAGTACAATAAAATATAAAGTAAGTAGGCGGTGTTTCATTGATAGAACATTATTTTTCTCTCTTAGGCATAGGTGTTAAATCGGTTAAATCAGAAATTTTAATTGGATTTCCTGATTCTATACTGTTTCGGGCAGCAATACCAATTAAGACAGACATAGCACCATCTCTACTTCCGGCTGATCTTCCATAAGGGTCAGCTGTGCCAGCAGTTTTAAATATTTTATCATGAAGTCGTTGATCGCCTCCTCCGTGTCCTCCTTTTTCAGTAGGAACAGTAACTTTTTCGAAATCTTTCCAAAGCTTATGAACTATAATTGTTTCATGATTGGCTTCTTCTAAGGCAGATTGTTCCATTTCCTTGGCATGCATTTCAGCCTGATCAACCTTGGTTCTTTTATCGTATGGAATATCTAATGAGGCTTCGATTCGTCCTTCGGTTCCATTAAAAGCTAATCTCCAGCCTTCAAAAGGAGAGTAGGTGGTAAGGGAATAGTTTACAGTAGTATTGTTAGCATATTTTATTTGAGCTGACATTTTATCATAGATGTCAATTTCTTCTCTAAAAAGACAGTTGTCTCTAATGTAGCCATCGTATTTTTCATTGGCAACATACAAATCCATTGCATGTTTGTCTTTTGTTATGTCATAATAATAATCGCAAGTGGTTTTATGATCGCAGCTTCTACAATTTTTACCTCTAAAAGGATTGTTTTTTCCATAATGTTCTAAATCGCCAAGAGCAAAAACTTCTAGAGGATCTGAATCAAGCCACCAATTGATAAGGTCAAAATGATGGGTAGCTTTGTGTACCCAAAGTGAGCCTCCGCTGTCTTTTTGACCATGCCATCTTCTAAAATAAGAAGCACCATGATAAGTATTTAAATACCAATGAAAATCAACTGAGGTTATTTTCCCAATAGTATTATTGGCTAATAATTCTTTGATTTTAGTGCTATATGGACTCCATCTGTAATTAAAGCCAACGATTAATTTTTTCCCTGATTTTTTCTCAGCATTTAGGATATCCTGACATTTATTTTCGTCAGTAGTAAGCGGTTTTTCAGTAAGTACATCATAACCTGATTCTAAACCTTTAATGATGAATTCGTGGTGTGTGGAATCTTTTGTGGTAACAATAATTAAGTCAGGTTTTGTCTTTTTCAACATTTCGTCATAATTGACAAAGGTCGGACAGCTGACACCGATGAATTTTTTAGCATATTCTAATCTTCCTGGATTGATATCGGAAAGTCCAACAAATTCAAGAATTTCTGAATATTCCTGAATTAATCTTTTTCCCCAGAAGCTAATACCCCTAACTCCTGTTCCTACCAGAACAATTCTAAGTTTTTTAGTGTTATCAAAATCAAAAGAACTAAGTGGAAATGCGGTATAAGCAGCAAGCATGCTTATAGATGTTAAAAATTTTCGTCTTGTAATGTCCATAACTTGTGGTTTAATTAAGGTTATTTAATAGATTTAATAAATTGGTTTTTGTTTGGTTTTCTAAATGTAATTAATTTATTGGTAAGTTGTTAGAGGGGATTTTGTTTTGTTGAATAAAAAAATCATCTGATATTTTGAACTAATACCAGATGATTTTTTTATGTGAAGTAACAATGATAATGAATTATGAACTAGCTAAATTAGCTTCCTCTTTTTCTTCAATCTCTGCTTTTTTTCTCCAATAATTAGCTAATAATGAACCTGAAACATTCATCCAGGGACTAAAAACTGCCGATGCCAAACCAATAGTAGCTAATTTCCCCATCGAACCGGCCAAGCCAGATGCCATTCCTCCGTTTTGTAACCCCACTTCAAAAGCAATGGTGCGACTACTATTTTTGTCTAAACCACAAACACGACTCAAATAATAACCAAAGAAATATCCCGCTCCATTATGTAGAATGGCTACTATGAAAAGTAAAAATCCGATTTGCAATAAATTATCTCTACCAGCTGCTGTGGTAACCAATGTAAAATAAATAATACCAAACATCGAAAAATAAGGCATCAAGCTATCAATTTTTGGATAGGCTTTGTACACTAAATGATAAATTTTTCCAACTAGGAAAGCTCCAGCAACAAAACCGCTTATTTCGACTAAATGAGCCATAGTGCTATCACTTTCGTATGAGAAATTCGAACTGAAGAAAAATAATATTCCTAACCAAATAGCCGATACAATAGTTAAAATATCAATTCTTTTTCGGGCGGTTTCTCCGTAGTTTTTAAGAATATCATGAATCATAGCTGCGGCTAATGGCACTAAAACAATTTTGATTATCTCCATCATCATGTTGAAAAACTGTACTTCGACCATGGTTCCAGCAAAGATTTTCATTAAAAATGGAGTCATAATAGGAGCGACTAGGGTCGAAATAGCCGTTACTGTAACGGATAAAACCAAATTTCCTTTGGCAATATAAGTCATCACATTCGAAGCTAAACCGCTGCTACAGGAACCAATTAATATAATTCCTGCCGCAATTTCGGGTTCGAAATTGAAAGCTTTAGCCAGAATAAAACCACTAATAGGCATAATCGTAAAATGACCTAAAAGACCAATGATTACGCCTTTTCCTGATTTTCTAATCCCTGTAAAATCCTCAATACTCATTTGAGTTCCCATTCCGAACATTACCAATTGGATAATAATCAGGATGAGCCATTTATTTCGCAAATCTATCGAACCGATATGCAAAAAAGTTTGCGGATAAATCAATCCTGCACATACGGCAGTGATAATCCAAAAAGTATATTGGTAACCGCTCAAAAGTTTGCTATGTCCAATACCAATAGCCATACTCGAAAAAGCAGTAATTAAACTAATTTTCCAAATACTGTCCATTTGTAAAAACCAACCCAAAGCAGCGAGAATAAATAAAATAGGACTAGCCCAAAGAAAAAATTTACGCATAAGAATTGGTTTTAAAAGTAAATTTCGGCTAGTTTTTTCATTGCAATTCCTGGACTGGCTAAAATAGGAACTACTTTTTCAGCCTCGCTTAAACCATCAACTACGCGAGCCATGGAAGCTTGTGCTAAAACTATAACGCCAACTTCCTGCATCAATTCTTTTAGCGCTTTGGCTACCATTTCGTCATGTTTTGCCGCATCGCCACTCATTAGGGCTTCGAAGGCGCCATCGCATAATTTAGAAACAATAGTTACATTTTTCCCTGCTGCCAAAGCTCTTCTTCTTACCAAATCGCTTGTTGGTTCTAGTGTGGTTGGCAAGGTCGCAATAACTCCAATTTTGTCACTTATTTGTACGGCTTCGTCAGCCATCGCCTGATCTACTCTAATAACAGGCACGCTCGATAAAGTGGCTGCTGTTTCTATGGCTACGCCAATGGAAGAACAGGTTACTAAAATTACATCGGCTCCCGCTTCTTCGGCTGCTTTTACATGATTGACCACTCTGGCTGCTGTATTAGGCATTAGTTTTCCTTTTTTAATGACATCTTTAATCAAGCTGTCGTCCACAATATTAAAGGTTTCTACGCCATTTAAATGTTCGGAACTCAATTGTTGAAATAAAGGAACTAATGTTGCTGAAGTGTGGACGAATCCTAATGTTTTTGCTTTCATATTTAATATTTATAGTTTTTTATGGTTGATGGGTAATGGTATAGTTTATTGGTAATTTTAGTTAGCTCGTTTCATGATACTTTTTCTCCTTTTAATACTTTTATAAAATAATCCGAAGCGCCAACCTGGCCTCCTTTAAAATTCAATTCTAATCCGTTTACGATTTCATCTTCCGAAAGGGCTTTGCATAGAGGTGCTCCGGGAGCTAATGGCGCCAACATTTCTAAGGCGAAAATTCCTAATTCGGAGGCGGCATAACTCGAAGTATCGCCACCTGCAAATAGTATCCTTTGCACTTTTACAGATTTTAAAACTTCTTTGATAATCTGTCCTAAAACACGACCGTAAATCTTACTGCTTTGTTTTTGGATTTCTTTTTCGTTGAGTCCACTTTGTTTTAAGTAATCTTCGGTTTCAGCAATTCTGAGATCAGTAGTGCCAATGCTGGTATGCAAAATAGTATTTCGTCCTTCTTTTAGTTTATCAATAATTTGTTTGGCAACATCAGCAATACTTTGTTCCTGATGGTCGTGGTGCATCACTTTACTTTCTAAAGCAATGCCTTCAAAACCATTTGCCAGAGCATACTCTATCTGGTTTCCAGTTACAGGAGAACAACTTCCGGAAATAACAAGCAGTGGAGTGGCTTCACCAGGATGTTGAAATTCGAATTTGGTATTCATTATTTTTTCGTCTTTCCAGGCTAATCCCAATGCCATTTCTACGCCCGAAGAACCTACTGTAAAAAGTGTTTTTTCTTTCCCTGAGTGATGGAAAACTTCACCAATGGTTTTTAAATGTCCTTGATTCATTCCATCAAAAAACAAAATCTCTTTTTCTTCCTTACTTTTAATTTCTTCTAAAACCGCTGTAGTACCATTCTCGATAGTGTTGAGGTTGATAAGATCTATGGTTTTTGAAGTTTGCTTTGCCAAATGCAATCTCAAGTCAGCTTCATCAGCAGGAGTAACCGGATGTTTGCTCATCGATGGATGTCTATCAATACGATGAATTTCGCCATTTCCAGTAGTTCCCATTCGGGCAAATAAATTTCCAAAAGCAAAATACCTGCCTAAATGTGGTGCAGCAGGGGAGATGAAAGTTGTTTTTTGATTGAAAACCTCGCTTCCTATTTCGATAGCTTTGCCAATGTTTCCAACATGGGGTGCCGAATCAAAAGTCGAGCAAACCTTGTAATGTACTTGTTCCGGGTTAAAATCTTTTAGTGTTTCGAATGCAGGATACAATTCGGCTTCCATTTCCAAAGGGGACATCGAACGACTTTTTCCTGCCAAACCAATAGCTTGAATACCAGGAAAAAGGTCCAGATCTTTTTGAATTGGATGGCGAAGAAAGAGAACGGTTTTTATACCGGCTAAGGTCAGGAATTCCAAAGCATCCGTGGAGCCTGTGAAATCATCTCCATAGTATGCCAATAGTAAAGGATGTTCTTTGTTCATTATTTTGAGAATTTATTTTTTAGCAGTTACACCTGCAAATACACGAGTTTTATTTTTGCCAAGAATTTTAATAATTAGCACAAATACTAATGATTTCTAAAATAAATTACACAAATTTTTATCTGCCTAGGCAGATTCGTGGAATATTATGACATCCAAATTTGTGTTATTTCGTGCAATTCGTGGCTGTTTTTTCTTGTTGTTTATTACGATTCATTATTTTGAGAATTTTTTTACTGATGCTGCAAATTCAGGATATTGTAAAGCGGCTTCTTCTATTGAAAGTCCGTCAACAGCGGCTTTCCAGGCTTGTTGTAAGGCGTTAACTCCTGCTGTTGGTCCCATTGGATGTGCTAAAATTCCGCCGCCTGCCATATACAATAAATCGGTGGTTTGAGTTCTTCTATAGGTTTCTGGCGCTTGTCCGCCCCATTGTCCTGAGGAAACCACAGGTAAAGGATTGTTTTCGCCAATAAATGGTTTCAAGCAGGATTGTATCGAAGTCACCACTGAATCGTCCGATTCCCAAAATTTATTCTGGATTCCGTTTACGTGCATTTGGTCAACACCCGCCATACGCCAAATTTTTTGATAAGCAGGAAATTCAATTCCCAGTAACGGATGGCGGTTTAACATTCCCCAGCCATTTCGGTGTCCGTGAATGACTAAATCACCCTGATCACATATTTTTTTGGTAGCACTTAATCCTACACTATTGATGCTAATCATGGCGCAAGTTCCCTCATGCTTCTTAATGAGGTTGTATTTTTGTTGCATTTCATCTAATTCATCGCTGATATTGAACGCATACATTACTTTTTTACCATTTTTTTGAGCATTTTCGTTAATTATTCGCATGATAACGTTTACACGATTTTCAAAAAGAGAGTTGGCTGTAGATCCCATCAATTCATCATCTTTGATAAAGTCGATTCCTGCATCAATCAAGGTTTGTACTAAAGCTGCAGTTTCATCTACACCCATACCCACACTTGGTTTGATGATGGTTCCAATCATCGGTCTATCCGTCACACCACAAGATAATTTAGAACCGTTGATTCCAAATTGCGGTCCTTTGTATTTATTTTTAAAAGAATCAGGAACATCAAAATCCATTAGTTTTAAACCGGTAAACTGACTGATTTCATATAAATTTCCTTGTAAAGTGCTAATAAGCACTGGTAAATTATAACCGAAATTCTCAATAGACCAACTTACCTTAACCTTAGCTCTTTGGTATTTTTTACCTGGAATGCTGTTTCCTGGAATTGAAGGTTCATCAGCCGAATCCAATATTTCAATGCTTTCTACCCGCGCAGCAAAACGCTCTTTTAGTTCAGCCGTTTCGCCCGGAACCGATACAAAAGTTCCAGATGATTGTTCGCCTGCCAGTACCGCTGCGGCTTGTTCTACGGCATAAGGCGTTTCGATATAATATTCTGCAAAAATTCTTTCCATTAGTATTTCTAATAATATAGGTTCTGATTTTTTTTGAATGAAACTCAGCTGTTTTGTTTTGAGTATCAGTTTTATAAAAATAGTACTTAAAATTACAAATACAAGAATCTTTTATTTTTTTTCATCGAAAATTAAAAAAGCAACCCTGGGAGGAGTTGCTTTTTATGTAATTATGATTTTTTGATCCAGGAGATTTCTAACGCGAAAGGATTCGTGCATGAGCGAATAATTTTAGCGAGTGTTACCAGAAGTTGACATTTCTTTTTTTAGTTTTTTCTTTTCGAGTAAAATAGCATGTGCCAAATCTTTCTGAAACTGATTTTTATAGTATTTATAATACTCTCTTCCACCAATATTTTTATATCCTAAATTCATTTCAAAAATGATTTCATCTGATAGTTGAGAAATAAGAGCCTTAAATTCAGTAGGCTTAGGAATTACAGAGTAAGCTTTTTTTGTTTGAAAGTTTCCGTCAAAATTTACATAAGTATACATTGTAAAATATACATCTGCAATCGTGAGCGCTTTGTTTTTTAAATTTTTTTTGTTTGGCAAATATGCTTTCGATAAAACATTTAGTCTTGAGATTTTATTTATCAAGGTTTCGTAATCGAATAATTTGGTAAAGCTCTCTTTGTACGTAAATAAATTATGCAAATATTTAGGTAATTCTCTTTGATTTTTTGGAAGCTCGACTTTATGTTCGGTATCTTTAAAAAGGAAAAATAAGCCTCGGTAATGTGATTCTAAAAATAATAATATTTCGAGAATCTCTTCTAGTTTACCTAATCGTAGTTGTCTTTTTAAATTTTGTTTTGTAATGAATATTGTAGCAATTGAAATGATAATTGCTATTGATGAAACTCCAATAGGTATTGCTTTATAAAGATTAACTTCCATAATGACATTTGATAAAAGTTTCTTTCAATTTCTGGTTACGTTCTGGCACTACAGCGGGTTTGGGACTAAATTAAGCTCATTCTTTGGATTTGCCAAATCTTCCAAATACAAACCAATTTTTCCATTAAGCCTAATACCCAAATTGCTTGTAGCATGTGTTGGGGGCTGTAACAACATGCTAGTTGGACAAGAGTGAATTTCTATTCCAATATTTTATCTCTATTTTCAATCGTATTTATGGAATTACAGATTTTATTAGTTTGCTGGTTATGTCTAGTTTATATAGATTATGACCCGGACTGCTAATAAAATTCCAAGAAATTAAAAAATAGAAAAAAATAGTCGGTAAACTAGATACTAGAAAATAGGTTTGCAAATCAAATTTTGGTTTCCCCACTTTTTCGATAAAGTCTTTTTCCCAACTTTTATAATACAATATAGATTTAAATCCAGAAAAACTTATACCCATTGCCCCAACTATTGAAAACGGGATTATTCCATTAGCAATATTTAATGTAGGTAGAATAATCGCATAAAAAAGAAAAAGTACTGCAAACACAGACAGCCATACAATGAATGCTCTTTTATTTTGCTTTGGATATGTCTTTAATTGATGCTCTAAAATTTTATCTTTCGCCGTTTCTATTAGTGTATCAAAGTCATTTGAATTTACTTCTTGTTGTTTCAAGAATCTTTCAATACCATAATCATCGTAGCCTGCATTTATTTTGTCAACAATTGCTTCTATAATTTTTTTATTCTCAATTGTCATAATATATTAATTCTTTAACTTTTTTCTCTGATTAATTAAACGCTTATTTAAAAGATAAATCAAATAAATTCTTCAATATTATTATTATCAATCCACTCGATATATGACAAAATAATTTCTTTTAAATCAAATGTTGGAATACCAAATTGATTGTCCATATCTGTGTAAAAAGATGATGTCAATTTGCCAATCTTTAAATAATCATATACTTCCTCCTGCATCATCATCAAAAGAATGTCCTGCAATTGCTTTGTTTATCTCTGGAATAATTTCATTTTTTAAAAACTTAGGATATACTTTAATAAAGTAGCCTGAAAAATAAGGAATAACTTTGGAATTTATATTTAACATTTTTTTACCATCCCTTATTATAATTTCAAAGCTAATTTTATACTTTTCTAATACACTATTATTCATTTTATTAAGAGTTGTTTAAATTGCTAAAGATCTTCCAACGTTTAATATGTTTAAACACGCAATCTTTAGTAGGTTTTAGCTCGCAATGTGTATTCTAATTTTAACCATACCAATTTTTGTTCAAATAATATAACTTCTCATTATATTTTATCACTAAACAGTTATCATAATGAGTTTCAAATTTATAAATATCATTTATTTCCTGAATAAATATTGAATCTATTAGATAAAAAAGGTCTGTGATAAATCCTTCTGACTTTACTTCGCCAATTTCAACTTCATAAATAGTACTTGAAATTAAATCGAGAATTAATTTTTTATAATTTGATTTATCAAGTTTGATCAGGTCATATTCTGATTTTATCTCAGTCAATGATTGAAAAGTTTTTTCTTTGTAAAAATCTAATCTTTCAATATAATGGTCTCCATCAAATTTTCTTCCTATATACTCATTTACAAACATTAACGAACCTTCTATTAGGTTTAATTTATATTGTTCATTTAATGCTGTGTGTGTATATTCTTCGGTTAGTTTATAATTATAGAATTTGAAAAAAGGATACATTTTAGTTTTGTGCCAAATTGTAGCTAAATATATCCCTGCATTTTTAAATTCATAGATTTCGTTCAGTAATTTATTCACAAAAAATGTTCTATTATTATTAAGCTCATCTCTTTGTATAAAATCTGTTTTGTCTTCATCTGTAATTATTAACGAGGACTCAAGCATATTACAAACTTTTAAGTCATCATTAAAAAAACTATACATTATTTGATTATCCAATACCAAAGCATAATAAATCACCATATAAGTTTCACTGTTAAATCCTGGCATTATTTTGTTTTCGGTATTTCTAAGTTTTACTCTCATATGTTATAGGTCAACTTTGTTATTCTTTGTGATATTGTTAATTAAAGAATACATTTTTTTCTCCCTCAGCGAGAGTTATAGCCCCCAACGTCTTGGCGCTACACGAGGTTTGGGATTAAAGATGCGAGGTTTTTCGGTTAAACACAAATTATCCAAGTACAAAACCATCTTTAAATTCAGCCTAAAACCCAAATCTCGTGTAACGGCTGTTGGCAGTAGTTGTTTATTTATCTTTCTTAATATTCTTTAATGCTGGTACATTCAAATAAATCAAGTCATTTTATCAAACATTAAATAAATAGTTATCACGGTTCAATGCTCTTTTCAAATAATCATTTTGATTATTTCTTATATCCTCAGAAAAATCAATTAGATATTGTCTATTCTTTTCTGCAAGTGCTTTCTCTGAGTCTGTCAATTCAATTAACATAGATAAGTCTACAAAACTTTGGGGTGAATAAACGAAATCGCCAATCCATTTACCATTAATTGTTTCATAGAGTATAAATCTCCACTTTTCTACATCTATCTTAGTTAAATTTGCTTTCTCCATGGTCATTTTACAATTACTGCCAACTTGTATATAAGTCTGATAAAATCAGACTTATCACCCCTAAATTGGGTCGCTTTGTCTGATAAACGTCAGCGTTTATTTTTTGCTAATATATAAATAAATCTTACAAAAAATCAACTTTCTTAATTGTTTCTGTATTATTTCTCTTAAGTTTTCGAGCTAGATTTCCAGTTTAGAATCTTCTTTTGTATAAAAAAAGCCCTCTTTTATTTTTTAAAAAAAGAGGGCTTAATTTGATGTATAAAAAAAATTAATGTGCTTTATTTCCAAAAGGCTTTATGATAATTCCCAGACTGAAAATAAATCCGTCGGTAGGAGCATAAATTTCGGGGAAAGTGGGGTTGTTGTGCGTAGGCAAAACCAATGAAGAAAAACGGCTTTGTCTTCTATCAGTAAAGTTTTCAAAATTGGTAAAGAGCGCACCCCATTTGAAATTTCGCATCAACAAAAATCCCATTGTGGTGTAATCTCTGGTATTAGTTCCATTGGATAAAATTTGTTTTCCGGTGTAATAGGTTTCAAAACCTATGCGCCAGGCTTCACTTTCGTACATAATCACACTGCCTATATTGTGCTTAGGAGTCAATGGTTTTTGTGGATTTCCTGCTAAATAATGCAAGCGGGCATCAATAAAAGCATAGTTTAAAAACCATTTAAAATCCTTGTAATTGAACTTGATGTTGGTTTCGGCACCTTTGCTTAAAATCACTTCAGCAGCATTTTCAAACTGGAAATTGGTTCCGGAGCTATTTAATAATAAGGCATTTTGAATAGCGGTAACATAGAAAAGCTGGTTTGCTGAAAATCCTATTTCACCTAATTTAGTCTGGAAATTTACATCATAATTTACCCCATAAGAACGTTCGGCTTTTAGATTGTCTTTATCAATACCTAATACATTTTCGAAATTGATTGATTCGGCTTCTTCGGTAAAAATATCTGGAATTTTATAACCTAATCCACCGCCAATTCGGCTCGAAATACCATTTTCATTTTTGTACAATAAAGAGATTCTTGGCAACGGAAAAAATCCCCAGTCGGCATTATAATCTGTACGTAAACCCGTTTCCAGAATCCAGTTTTCGCTAAGATCAAAAATGCTATTGGCAAACAAACCATAGGTAAGCTCTTTTTGATCGCGTTGCAACACAGACTCATCAGCCTCGTCAAAGTTTACCGAATAAATATTTGCACCTAAAATCCAATCGGTTTTAGTAGTAGCTCTTTCGTAACTTACTTCGGTAAAACTGTTGATTTGCTTTCCACTAAAAGTAAAATCGGGTACTTTTAGTGTTCGGTCAAAATAAGAAACACTATTTTTGATATTAAAATTACTGAGCGAATCTAGTTGTGTTTTATACACGGCTTGGGTACTGAAACGCTTGGAAACATTATCCTCGGTATATTGATGAATTCCGTTTTGCCCACTTTTGATGGTGGTCATATCGCCTCCAATTCGGTCATCGTAAGTACCATTAACGCCTAACCACAATGTTGTTTTTTCGGAAGGATAATAAAAGAATTTTGGGTTGAAAGAAATGGATTTTGTTTTTGGTAAATTACTAAAATCATCGTCTTCTGGATCATAGGCTTTTTGATAATGCGCCGAACCATAAAGAGTTGTTCCAAATTTTTGATTTCGTTTGCTATAAAAAACATTCGCCGTACTTCCCAGAGCATGCGTTTGAGTGAGCATAATGTCTAAATCGGGTTCTTCATCAGGAGTTTTAGAAACCATATTTACTAATCCGGCAATAGCGCCACCGCCATAAAGTGTAGACGAACTCCCTTTGATAATTTCAAATTGTTTTAGGTCCAAAGGCGGAATTTGCATGATACTCAATCCGCTGGAAAAACCGGAATACAAAGGAAAACCATCTCTTAAAAGTTGGGTGTAACGTCCGTCAAGACCTTGGATTTTAATGTTCGAATTTCCACTGCTTAACGAAGTTTGCTGCATTTGAATTCCCGTGCTTTCGCGCAAAACCATCGAAATATTAGTTGGATTCATCGTCGCTTTTTCTTCTAATTCTTCGCTATTGATAAATTCAATTCTAGTGGGGATTTTTCTAACGGTTCTGCTGGTACGAGAGGTTTGTAAAACCACTTCTTCGAGTTCGTTTTCATTGGCTTCCAAATGAAAAATAAAAATGGACTGACTCGGAATTTGGATGGTTTTTTTTAAGGTTTCGAAACCTAAATAAGAAATGATAATCGTTTGCTTTCCATCAGGAATATTAGAAAAAATGACCTTTCCATCAACATTAGTGATGGCTCCTTTTTGTTCTGATTCAAGGTATACATTGGCACCAATTATAGGTTCTTTTTCAGAAAGAACTTGGATTTGGATGTCGCTTTTTTGTGCCGTAGCAGCAAAACACGACAATAGCATGAGCACAGTGCTCATTATAAATTTATTCATTTGAAATGAAATTTAATTAATTAAAAAATGGACGAGTTGTCTTGATATTTTAACTAATTAATTGAGGAGGTTGCCAAATAGCAGCAACAGAATCAAATTGATAATTGGATTGATAAGAAGATAATACTACATTAGAAATTTCCGTATGGATTCTAAAAGTAAAGATTTTAATGCTTTCGAAAGTTACCGACATTCCGCAACAGCTACAAATACAAGTCACAGGGCAAGAATCATCATGATCTTCCTGATGATTGTGCTTGAGACTAATGTTATCTTTTTTCAGGTCTTCGGCATTACTTCCGTCCGAGCAAGGTTTTAAAGATAAAACAAGTATTAAAATGGATAATATGAAGGTACTTAGTTTCATTACGGCAACGAAGTTAAAAAATCTATCTCATATTTTTGTTCAAATTGTAAAAAAGGATTTTTAAGCGGTGTTATTTTCTTTTGTAAAAGATATAATCGGTATTAATGGGTTCAATTCCATTGGCTTTCAAGTCACTTGCAATTTGTGCTCTGTGATAAGTAGCATGATTGATTACATGAAAAATGACATCCTGAATCGTGTTTGAAAATTCAATTCCTTTGGAGTTTTTATAAATTATTTTTTGGCTTAATTCGGTGTTATTTAAAATTTCTAAGCTTTTGTTATAATTATTTTCATTATGATTTTTAAGACTTTCTAATGGTCGAATTTCCCAAACACCAACAGATGGTTGTAGTTCCAGAATTCGTTCATTCCAAATTTGTTGTGCATCGATCAAGTGGTTCAATAATTGAATGGATTTTTCGGGAATGATTGATTTGTTATTTTCGAATAGTTGAATGAGTTTCTGGTTGAAATGATAGTTGTATTCGAATGCGTCTTTAAAAAAAGCGTTGGTTTCCATTTGGTGAGTTTTATTTAAATGTAAAGAAAAGTATTGAAATGTATGATAGTTTTTAACCATATAAGTCATTTAAGTCTTTGCTTATCTGTTCAGGACTAATTGTTGGCTAAGCCATATAAGTATTAAATTAATTGCGAATTTGTGGTCAATTAATTAAAGTTGAATGGTATTTTGAATATTTATTTGTTCTAAAAAATAGTCATCATGAGAAACTACTATTAATGTGCCTTGATATTCATTGATGGCATGGGTTAAGATTTCAATATTTTGAATATCGAGATTGTTTGTTGGTTCGTCCAGAATAATGATATCAGGCGATTGATTGTCTATTGTTAAACAACAAAGCATTAAACGCATTTTTTCACCGCCACTCAGCGTCGAACAAACTTTATCCCAGCTTTTATTGGAGAACAAAAAACGATTCAATCTCATTTTTATATCGTGTTCTAATAAGGCTGAGTTGTTAAAAGTTTGGGCTTGCTCATACACTTTTAAATTATTATTTATCAATGAATAATCCTGATCAATATAAATAGATTTGCTTTCTGCTCTGTAAATACTGCCTGATTGCGGTTCTAAATTAGCCAAAATAAGTTTGATTAAGGTAGTTTTTCCGGAACCATTTTCGCCTTTTATAGTTATGCGTTCGCCACTAGTGATTTTGAAATCTAAATTTTCTTTCCAGAGATTTTTTCCTTCATAATTGAAATTAATTTGTTCTGCTGTAAACAAAACTTTTCCTTTATGTAAACTTGAATTATCCAACCCAAATTTCATTTTATCAAAATCAGAGACTGTTTTACGCAATTGTTGCAAATCCTGTGAAATAGAATCTACTTTTTCAGCATGTGCATTTTTTAGTTTTGCGGTGCTGTTTTCGGCATTATTACGCAACGTATTCATCATGATTCTGGAAACTCCCGCTTTTTCCTGTTTTCCTTTTCCGCGGGCATCTAGTTTTTGCTGTCTTTCTAATGTTTCTCTTTCTTTTTCTTTGGCTTTTCGCAACGCTTTTTCTTTACTATGAATCTCCTGATGTAAAGCGGCAGTTTCAACTTGCTTTTGTTCCAGATAAAAATCATAATTCCCACCATAAACTGATATTCCGTTAGGATTCAATTCACAAACCATTTCTAGCTGATTGAGTAATTTTCGATCGTGACTTACTATAATTAAAGTACTTTTAGAAGATTGAATAAAATCATATAACAAGTTTCTGCTTTGGTTATCCAAATGATTACTCGGTTCGTCCAGCAAAATTAATTCTGGTTGATGAATAGCTATTCCGGCGAGGAAAACCTTGGTTTTTTGTCCGCCACTTAAGTTTTCTAATTTCTGATTTAAGTCTAAATCGGCTAGTTGCCAATATTTTAAAGCTTCCAAACAGCGATCTTCAATAGTCCAATCGTCATTTAATAGATTGAAGTTACTTTCAGAAGTATTTCCTTTTAAAATTTCATGTAAAGCCTTTAATTTTTCATCAATGTGCAATGCTTCTGCAATGTTGAGATGATTGTATTGCCCAAATATTTGTGGAATATAATACGGTTTTGTATCTGTTTTTACCAGACCTTCAGATGCTTGAATTTCTTTGGCAATTATTTTTAATAAAGTGGATTTTCCCACACCATTGTTGCCAATTAAAGCAATTTTATGATGTTGATTTACAGTTAAACTGATGTTGCTGAACAACAAATCCTTATTAGGATGGATGTAACTAATGTTTTGTATAATAAGCATAATTTCTTTCTTTAAAGAATAATAGAATGGCTAACCCCTGTTGAGGTTAGTGTCTTTAAATAGCCTGAAAGAAATTGATTATCACATTTATAGTAGTGTTTTAAGACTGCAAATATACAGATTTTTACATTTTTAAAATAATTTTCATTTCAAAGAGTAGCTAGTTTCGATTTAATTTGAACCGCTCTTAAAAAAACTTACTTTTGCAATTCTTGAAAAAAGCATACTAATTGATTTGGTTTTGCTTTAATCCTATTAATCTTTTAATAAAAGAATGAAACAGTATTTTAACTTATTTGATTTTTCGCAAAAAGTAAATTATAAAACCGAAATATTAGCGGGATTAACGGTCGCTATGACTATGATTCCAGAGTCGCTTTCCTTTGCTATTTTGGCTGGATTTCCGCCGCTAGTTGGTTTGTATGCTGCTTTTATAATGGGATTAGTAACGGCAATTTTTGGCGGACGTCCAGGTTTAGTTTCTGGTGGAGCAGGAGCTACGGTAATTGTGTTAATTGCTTTAATGAAATCGCATGGATTGGATTATGTTTTTGCTGCAGTAGCATTGGCAGGAGTAATCCAGATTTTGATAGGTGTGTTTAAGTTAGGAAAGTTTATTCGCTTGGTGCCTCAACCTGTTATGTTTGGTTTTGTAAATGGCTTAGCCATAGTCATATTTATGTCGCAATTAGAGCAGTTTAAAACGGTGATTAATGGCGAAAGTGTCTGGTTGTCAGGAAGTCCGTTATACGTTATGATAGGATTAGTGGCTTTAACCATCGGGATTGTACTTTTTTTACCCAGGATAACCAAAGCTATTCCTGCTTCTTTAGTAGCTATTATGGTAGTTTTTGCGTTGGTTTTAGGTTTTGGAATCGAAACTAAAACAGTTGCTGATATTGCATCGGTAAGCGGCGGATTTCCACCTTTTCATATTCCGAATATTCCTTTGAATTTAGAAACTTTGCAATTAATTCTTCCGTATGGTTTGATTATGGCTTGTGTGGGCTTAACCGAAGGTTTGTTGACTTTAAATTTAGTAGACGAAATTACGGGAACTAAAGGCAATGGAAACAGAGAATGTGTGGCTCAGGGAAGTGCTAATATTTTAAATGGTTTTTTCTTTGGAATGGGCGGTTGCCCAATGATTGCGCAAACTTTAGTGAATTTATCAGCTGGTTCCAGAGCGCGTTTGTCCGGGATTGTTGCGGCGCTAACGATACTTTGTATTGTGTTATTTGGCGCTCCTGTAATTGAAAAATTACCGATGGCAGCCTTAGTAGGAGTGATGTTTATGGTGGCAATAGGTACTTTTGAATGGATTAGTTTTCGAATTATCAATAAAATGCCTAAACACGATATTTTTGTAGGTATTACAGTTGCGCTTATTACGATTGTGTTACACAATTTGGCTTTAGCTGTATTGATTGGCGTTATTATTTCAGCATTGGTTTTTGCATGGGAAAGTGCGAAACGCATTCGAGCCAAAAAATATATGGATGATAAAGGAGTGAAGCATTATGAAATTTATGGCCCTTTGTTTTTTGCTTCCACTACTGCATTTGCTGAAAAATTTGATGTATTGAATGATCCGAACGAAATAGTTATTGATTTTGAAGAAAGTAAAATTGCCGACATGAGTGCTATTGATGCCGTACACAAAATTACTGAGCGTTATGCAAAAGTGGGAAAGACGGTTTATTTACGTCATTTAAGTGATGATTGTCGTCAACTATTGCAAAACGCCCAAGGAATTATTGAGGTAAATATTATGGAAGATCCTACTTATAAAGTGGTTCCTAATTAATGACAAGTTCAACGATAATTGCAAAAATCAATTTCATTTTTTAGCATAATCCTGATAAATTTTATCAATTGGAACGTTGTTGGCATCACCTTCATGAATAATTAATCGGTAGCTTAATACGGTTGGTTTTTTATTCGATAATGGAACTGCTTTAGCTCCAGGGAAAGGATAAACTGCATTTTGCATGCTTTTTTTGGCACGTAAAATCCAGGGATTTTTAGCTCCTGGGTTTTTAGGACTGCATAATACTGTCAATCCAGCCTTATTTCCATTTTTTCCCAAAGAACCCGAAATATCCATCCATTCGCTAGCTGGAATAGGGAGGTTGGTTGGGGTGATTTTCCCAGTCGGATCAGTAAATACAATATCGTTACTCAGGCGAATTCGAGGTGAAAAACCACCATAGCCTTTTTCGTCTTCGGAGCCGCCAATTTTCATATTCGGTTCCAATGCTAATAATGCAATTTCAATATCAACTAGGCGATAATTCGGTTGTTTTGGATATACTTTGATAGCTGTTGTTTCCTTTACAAAAGCTTTCTCTTTTCCATTTTTGGATTTCCATAAAGGCGATTTCCACAAAACAGTAGTTTCTATCGCTTTGCTGAAATCTTTCTGCTTTTTCTCCTTTACAGCTGTAACTTCCCAATTAAAATTTTCTATTTCCCAGCCATCGCCAATTCGTTTGTCACCAATATACAATTGATGCCAAGCCCAGAAAATTCCCCTATGATGCAAATGATCTACAGGGAAATCTTCGGTTAGAATAGTGCCATCTAAAGTATATAATGGATGAATATAATTCGAACGAATGTATTTTCCATCTTTAGATTTTTCAGCAGCTTGGTACGTTAAAATACTGTCTTTACCTTCAGTAAAATAACTTTGATTCTTTTCAATTTTTAAGTTGACCTGACTAAAACTAATTTGGCTAAAAAAAATAACAGCAAGTAGTAAATTGGCTTTTTTGCTTATAATCATTTCATCATTACGTTTAAATAATCATCCAAATTACCCAATGCCATAGTGAACCCTTCCTGAAATCCTAAAGCAATAATTTGTTCTAAGTCGGCTAGTTTTTCATATTGTGCGACAATGTTTACTGTTGTGGTTTCTCCATTCTCAGTAAAAGTATTGATCCATGTTGTACGAGGAAAATCAGTATTGATTGTTCCATTTTCATCACAAAAAGCATCTAATGCTGAAAAAGATTTTTGAACATCTATTTTTTTATAATCATTTCTACACCAATGTGTTTCTCCTTCAGGACTTACCATTGCATAAAGCCAGGTACCTCCTTCGCTAAAATCCATTGATTTTGTTTTGGTTTGATACGGTTTGGGTGCCCACCATAAATCTAAGATTTCAGCTTTTGTCCAGGCGTCCCACACTAATTGGAGCTTGGCTGCAAATTCTCTTTTTACGTTTACGGTATTGTTTTCTTTGTTGATAATAAATTCAAATTGTAGGTTGGTTTTCATCTGTTTTATTTTTAAGGTTTGCTAATAGGTTATTAAGTTCATGGAATCGGTTTAACTAAATGTCTTTCAATTTTACCGATCGTAAAAATATTTTACTTCAGTTGTAAGTTTTTTAAAATTACAACAACTAATATAATAAAACCAAAAGATATGAAAACAATTGTTATGATGCTATTTTTTATAGCAGTGGGTTGCGGAAAAGAATCATCGCCAGAGGGAAGATCAAAAATTAGAGATAAAAATCTTCAGGAACAACTGGATAGTTTAAAACTTCAAAATGAACAAATGAAGCAAGATATTCGATTGATAAAGAAAGAATTAAATCTGGAAAATAAATGAAATTAGTTTAACTTGGTTGTATTCGAAAAGAAATCAAAAAGTATGGAAACGCTTGAAAAAGATTTTTTAGCCCATTTGTCTCAATACAATGCGATGATTCATAAGCTTTGTCGGTTGTATCGGGATAGTCTTGAAGATCGGGAAGATTTGTTTCAGGAAATTGTGTTCCAACTTTGGAAATCCTATCCTAATTATAAAGGAGAAGCAAAAATAAGTACCTGGATATATCGTATTGCTTTGAATACTGCAATTGCTTCTTTTCGAAAAAAATCCACAACAATTAATTATTCTCCTGAATTGCCCGATTTTGCCGAAGAGCAACAAGGTGATGAAGTCGAATTAAGACAAGAACGATTATTTGCAGTTTTAAAATTATTAGACGATAGCGAAAAAGCCTTAATAGCCTTGTATTTTGAAGAGTTGTCTTATTCTGAAATTGCCGAAATTACAGGAATTAATGAGAATTATGTTGGCGTAAAACTCAATCGCATCAAAGCAAAAATTAAAACATTATTAAATAAATAGCTCATGGAAATAGACGATTTAAAATCCGATTGGAATGCGATAGAGTGCATTCCAAAAAATGAGGAAACATTATTATTGATGTTGCAAGAAAATAAACATCCGGTTTTGAAATCAATTCGAAAACAAATTGTTTTTGAAGTTATAGTCTGGTCACTTTTTCTAATGTTTTATTATTCAATGTTTGATGGAGCAGAGAAACCGCTTTGGGTGAATTTGGTTTTGATAACGACTCTTTTATTACCAATATGTCATAGTATTTATGGCTATTATTACAATAAATATTTAGCAAATGGTTCGAATGTAAAAAAAGCTTTAGACCAACTTTACAATAAATTAAAGAATTATGCGTTGTTTTCAGTTGTCATTAGAATTGGTTTTGTTTGTGGGTTGTTGCTCTTTTTTACCTATAATATTGATTTTACAACAACTAAGTACTATTCTTTAGCTATAATCGGCATTGTTCTTTTTATCCAATTGTTTGTGTTTTATCGTATTTGGAATAAGAGATTAAAACGAATCCGTGCGACTATTTATGCTTTTTCGAATCATATATAAGATAAATCTTTGTTTTCTATTAAAAAGTTCTTAAAAAATCACTAAAAGTGGGTATTGTCGTAAAAGTTCAATTCATCTACTTTTATTCCAGAAAAAAAACGTAAAATTAATTTCAAAAAACTTGATAAGATGACAAATTTAGACAAGATTAAAAAAGTAAATGATTTGCTTATTGAAGTTATAAAAGATGAAGAACATCAAGTAGAAAGTTCTTTTAATGGTCTAAAAGATGTGGTTTTAAGTATTCTGGTTGAATACTGGCACAACGAAAGAGAACCAGAAATTTTCATGGATAATATCGCACTAGATTTAGATTAAGACATATAATAAAAATAGAATTTATCATTTTAGGGTTTGATAAATTTTTATAGATAGCCACTTTATTTTTAAAGTGGCTTTTCTTTTTTTACTCAATAAATAGATTTCCAATAAGGTAACACTTTGCGTGTCCGCTAATGCGAACCCTGTCTCCTAATAGTTCACAATCTAAAAAGCCTTTTCGTTCAGAAAGCTGAATAGCCGTTAATTTTGTTTTATGGAGTTCTTTTGACCAATACGGAATCAAAGTAGTATGAGCTGAGCCCGTAACAGGATCTTCATTAACCCCCGATTGTGGTCCGAAAAAACGAGAAACAAAATCAGAGTTATCGCCTTTAGCAGTTGCAATGACACCTCGCACTTTTAGTTTTGAAATTTTATCAAAGTTGGGTTTTAAATTCAATATTTCTTCTTCAGTATTAAAAACGAGCATATAATCGGTTTTTCCTTTGAAAGCCAATTGTGGTTTGATATCAAATGAGTCCAATATTTCAGTATTCAGTATTATTGGTTCTAAAGTATCCGTCGGAAAATTTAATGAAAGTAATTCTCCATCTTTGGTTACTATTAAATTACCACTTCTGGGAGAGAAAAAAGTAATGCGATTATCATTGTGATTTTCGTAATTAAACAATACAAAAGCGGATGCTAATGTAGCGTGCCCGCAAAGGTCTACTTCAACTGTGGGTGTAAACCATCTGATCTCATATTCATCACCCTTTTTTACATAAAAAGCAGTTTCGGCAAGATTATTTTCTGCGGCAATTTTTTGCATGATTTCGTCACTGATCCATTCTTTTAACGGACAAACAGCAGCTGGGTTTCCAGAAAAAACGGTTTTAGTAAAGGCGTCAATTTGATATATTTTCATTATGATAATTGTTGTTTAATTAATAATCCTAGATTTTGAAGACCGCGTTGAACTTTTTCATCCCATTTTATAGCAAAATTCAATCGCATACAATTGTTGTATTGATCGTGCTGCGTGAACATTCTTCCCGGAGCAAAACCTATTTTATGTTGTACCGCAATGTCATATAAAACGGCTGTGTCAATTCGTGGATCTAACTCTAACCAAAGTACAAATCCGCCCTGAGGTTTAGAAATCTTAGTGTTTGCAGGGAAGTATTCTTCAATAGTACGTTGAAAATGCAAATAGTTTGCATACAGTGTATTTCTTAATCCTCTTAAATGATGTTCGTATCGGCCATGTTCCATAAAATCAGCAATTACTTCCTGAAAAAGAGGAGGGCTAGACATAGTGTGCAATAATTTTTTTCGAATTGTTTTTTCTTTGAATTTACCTGGGGCAACCCAACCCACACGGTAACCTGGGGCTAATGTTTTAGAAACCGAACCGCACCACATTACAATTCCTTCCTCGTCGAATGCTTTACATGGTTTTGGTCGGCTGGCGCCAAAAAATAAATCACCATATAAATCATCTTCAATCAACGGAATATTATGTAATGTAAGTAATCGAACCAGTTCTTTTTTATTTTCATCGGGCATACAACTTCCTAAAGGATTGTTGAAATTAGTCACAAAGCAGCAAGCCTTAATTTTAGGTAATACTTTTTTTAAATCTTCGATAGAAACACCCGTTACAGGATGAGTAGGAAGTTCGATAATATTGAGTCCCAAAGATTTTATCATTTGCAAAATACCAAAATAAACAGGAGTTTCAATAGCAACGGTATCTCCAGGATTTGTTACGGTAATTAAAGAATAAAACAACGCATTTAGTGCTCCTGAAGTGGTTACAATATCATCTTCAGTTAGATTTCCATCCCAGGTAAAAGACCATTTGGCAACGTTTCTTCTCAAATTAATATTTCCCTGAGCAGGTTCATAGCCCGTTCCGCTGTCTTCTAAATTGCGTAAGACTTTTACAATTCCTTTGTTGAGTTTAGCAATAGGCAACATACTTTTATCAGTAACACCTAATGAAAATTGTGTAATATCCTTATTTGTTAAAGTGTTGAATACCTTGCTGATTAAATCTTCGGGAGTTTTTTCTTTATCAGATAAATGGAGTTTACTTATCGAAGGAAGAGCGAGTTTGGTATGGAACGTTTTACTAACATAATAACCTGATTTTGGTCGGGATTGTATTAGTGATTTACTTTCTAATTCTAAAAATGCTTGTTTTACCGTATTGATACTAACATTGTATATTTTTTGTACCGTTCGGATAGAAGGCAACTTATCTCCAATTTTTAAGGTTCCTGAAGCAATTTGTTCTTCGATTATATTTGCAATTTTCAGATATAAAATTTCTCTCGTCATTTAGGAAAATAGTATTTGTATCCTATAAAAGTAATAAAAATTACAACTGTAACCTTTTTTGCTTTTTAAGATTTAGAATTGTTCAACCATTTGATTAATTGTGTTATGGCAATAGACAGGTTTTTATATTCCCCATTTTGCCATTGTCTTTCAAAAAACTGTTCCGATTCGCGCATCAAGCTTTCGTTAATTGGATAATTACAAAAAGTAGTATCAATGTAAGTTTTTAGATTATAATTTTCGGAATTAATAGGAGTTGCATACGAATAGCCAACAATCTTATTATTGAATTCAGCCACATAAAATGGAAGTCCAAATTGCTTTGTTAAGCCAGAATCTATCGTCGATTTTTGTTCCTGGTAAAGCTTTACAATTCTATCCAAATCAGCTATAGTAACAGCTCTAAAGCATAGCGTTTGCTGTTGTTTTATAATCGTTTCCATACTTTGATATTTAGACTGTAAAACTATCCATTGCTAAAAAACAATTACAGATACAGAAATAGTATTGTTTGTGGGTACAGATTGTTTTTTTGCTTGTTCAATTTTTAAAACATATAAGGCATTTAAGTTTTTGGCTTGTTAAGTTTTAGAGCTAAAAGATCATATAAGTTTAAGTTTGTTTTTAATCTGTGTTCCTAAAAAAATAGTATAAAAAAAATCCTCTTTTTAAACTGATTTAAAAAGAGGATTTCGATTTGTAAAATTGGAAAACTATTATAAGTTCGCTTTAATTTTTTCAATTATTGCATCGTATTCCGCGTCAGAAAGCGCTACTTTGTTTGGGTTCATTTCGAAAACACTTCCAAAACCATATCCGCCTTTGTATTTTGGAACAATATGAAAATGCAAATGTGATAAAGTATCTGAAAAAGCACCGTAATTGATTTTATCCGGATTGAAGACTTTTGCAATAGCATTTGCAGTAGTAGCAACGTCATCCATAAACGCATTGCGTTGTTCCTCGCTTAGTTCGTGAAATTCAACTCCGTGATCTTTGTAAACGACATTTAAACGACCTGTATATGATTGCTCTTTGAATATAAACAATTGCGATACTTTCAAATCGGTAATTTTAATCATTAACTTATGTAATGTTTCGTTTTCTTGACAATACAAACATTCAGAAACTGGTGATGGCATATTTTTATTTTATAAATTAGTAAAGTATTTTGATAGACACGGGCAAAGCTATCCATACTATTTTACTTTTCCAAATTGTCTTTTTCTTTAATTTTAGCTTGGATTTTTTCGCTAATTTGTTTTCCCCATGCTTGTCCCGCAATCATAGATTCTTGCATTACCTGAGGCATAGTGCTAATCATTTTCTTTCCAATAGGAGAATTATAAAATGTAATCAATTGGTCTATATCACTTTCAGTGTAATGTTTATCATAAATAGGAATAATCATATTTGTTAAATCTTCCGCTTTTACTTCTTTTTTAAAGTCTTCCCAAAATTCCTCACTAGCTTTAGAATGATTAGTTTTAAAGTTGTTCATCATTTGGTTCATCATTTGTATCGCCATTTTTCCAGAACCGGTTAATTCCAGTAGTTGATTTATTTTTTGACTTTTTGAAGTACTTTGTGCATTTGCTGAAATAGAAAGTACACAGAAGCTTAGAATTAGAAGTGATTTTTTCATGCTTTGTTCGGTTTGTAATTTATAGATTAATAAAGAGTTTAAATGTAAGGATTTAAAATCGACTAATAAAAATTATCTCACAAAAAAAGCGCTCTCTTTCGAGAACGCTTTCTATTATTTAAAACTAAAAATTAGTTGTTTTCAATCCATTTTTTTGCATTTACAAATGCTTCGTGCCAAGGAGTTACCTCGTCATTTCTGTCTTTTGGATAATTAGCCCAATTCCATTGGAACGTAGAACGCTCAATGTGTGGCATCATTACCAAGTGACGTCCTGTTGTGTCGCATAGCATTGCTGTATTAAAGTCAGATCCGTTAGGATTAGCAGGGTAGCTATCGTAACCGTATTTTCCAACAATGTTATAGTTGGCTTCTGCTTCTGGTAAATTGAATTTTCCTTCACCGTGAGAAACCCAAACTCCAAGCGTACTTCCAGCCAAAGTAGATAACATCACGGATTTGTTTTCCTGAATAGTTACTGATGTAAAAATACTTTCGTGTTTGTGACTGTCATTATGAAGCATTTTTCCATGAACTTTGTGCTCAGGATTGATTACTTCTAATTCCATAAACAATTGGCAACCGTTACAAATTCCAACTGATAAAGTATCTTCTCTTTTGAAGAAGTTTTTCAAAGCTGTATTGGCTTTTTCATTGTATTTGAATGCTCCGGCCCAGCCTTTAGCAGAACCTAAAACATCTGAATTCGAGAATCCTCCAACAGCTCCAATAAACTGAATGTCTTCCAATGTTTCACGACCCGAAATTAAATCGGTCATGTGAACGTCTTTTACATCAAAACCGGCCAAGTACATTGCATTTGCCATTTCGCGTTCCGAATTACTTCCTTTTTCACGAATGATAGCTGCTTTTGGTCTTGGTTTCGAATTATCAATAACTGGTGCTTTTCCTGTAAAATGAGCAGGGAAAGTATAGTTTAATACCTGATTTTTGTAATTGTCAAAACGTGCCTGAGCCGTTCCATTTTTAGATTGTTTCTGGTCTAATAAGAATGACGTTTTAAACCAAACATCTCTGTATTTAACGATGTCTAATTGACAACCTCCAAAGTCTAAAGTAGCTTCATTTGTTGCGCTTCCTAATTTGTAGAAAGATACATTGTTCGCTTCTAATTTAGCTTCAACAGCTTCATCAGAATTGGCTTGGAAAACAACAGCAATATTTTCTGCAAAAAGGTATTTGATAGTATCTTTTTCTTCAAAAACAGAGAAATCAATTTTTGCTCCTAAATTCACATCAGCAAAACACATTTCTAACAAAGTAGTAATTAAACCACCACTTCCAATATCGTGTCCAGCTAAGATTTGATTGTCTAAAATCAATTCTTGTAACGTATTAAATGCAGTTTTAAAGAAAGCAGCGTCTTTAATAGTTGGTGCTTCGTTACCAATAGCATTTAAGGTTTGTGCTAAAGAAGATCCTCCTAATTTGAAATCATCCTGAGACAAATTGATATAATAAATAGAACCACCGTCTTTTTGTAAAACCGGCTCTACAACTTTTCTAATGTCAGTACAGTTTCCACCTGCTGAAATAATTACCGTTCCTGGCGCAATTACTTCGTCATTTGGATATTTTTGTTTCATCGAAAGCGAATCTTTTCCTGTTGGAATATTGATTCCTAATTCGATTGCAAAATCAGAACAAGCTTCAACAGCAGCGTATAAACGAGCGTCTTCACCTTCATTTTTACAAGCCCACATCCAGTTAGCTGAAAGAGAAATTCCTTTCAATCCATCTTTAATTGGAGCCCAGACAATGTTTGATAATGATTCGGCAATAGCGGTTCTTGTACCAGCAACCGGATCAATTAACGATGCAATAGGAGAGTGTCCAATAGAGGTTGCAATTCCTTCTTTCCCTTGGAAATCCAGAGCAACTACACCACAATTGTTCAATGGCAATTGCAATGGTCCGGCAGTTTGTTGTTTGGCTACTTTTCCGCCAACGCAGCGGTCTACTTTATTAGTCAACCAGTCTTTAGAAGCCACAGCTTCCAGTTGTAAAACCTGCTCTAAATAAGTAGCAATATTAGCTGTAGAATACTCTAATTCTGAATAATTGTAATCAATCGTTTTATCAGTCATTACTGTTTTTGGAGAACTTCCAAAGAAATCTTCCAAAGCATAATCCATTGGTTTTGCACCAGTCGATTTTGATTCGAAAGTAAAACGGTGGTCACCAGTTACGTCTCCCACCTGATACATTGGAGAACGCTCTCTGTCGGCAATTCTTTGTAAGGTATCTATATCTTTTTGACCAATAACCAATCCCATTCTTTCCTGAGATTCGTTACCAATAATTTCTTTAGCCGAAAGGGTAGGGTCACCCACAGGTAATTTATCTAAATCGATTAATCCTCCTGTATCTTCCACTAATTCCGAAAGACAGTTTAAGTGTCCACCAGCACCGTGATCGTGAATAGAAACAATTGGGTTGTTATCGCTTTCTACCAATCCACGAATGGCATTGGCAGCACGTTTTTGCATTTCCGGATTTGAACGCTGGATCGCATTTAATTCAATTCCTGAACCAAAAGCTCCTGTGTCTGCTGATGAAACTGCAGCTCCACCCATTCCAATTCTATAATTTTCTCCACCAAGGATAACAATTTTATCCCCTTCTTGTGGTTTGTGTTTGATTGCCTGGTTTAATTTTCCGTAACCAATTCCACCCGCTTGCATGATTACTTTATCGTAACCAATTTTACGGTTGTTTTCTTGGTGTTCGAAAGTCAAAACAGAACCTGTAATAAGCGGTTGTCCAAATTTATTTCCAAAATCAGATGCTCCGTTTGAAGCTTTGATCAAGATATCCATTGGAGTTTGGTATAACCATTTTCTTTCAGCTACAGCATCTTCCCAAGGTCTGTTTTCTTCTAAACGAGAATATGAAGTCATATAAACAGCAGTTCCTGCCATTGGCAACGAACCTTGTCCACCAGCCAAACGGTCACGAATTTCTCCTCCTGAACCTGTTGCAGCTCCGTTGAAAGGCTCTACAGTGGTTGGGAAATTATGCGTTTCTGCTTTTAACGAAATAACAGAATCAAATTCTTTTACTTCATAAAAATCTGGTTTGTCAGCCGTTTTTGGAGCAAATTGCTGCACTCTCGGTCCTTTTACAAAAGCCACATTGTCTTTGTAAGCCGAAACTATATCGTTAGGATTTTCCTGTGATGTTTTCTTAATTAATTTGAAAAGAGAAGTTTCTTTCTCTACACCATCAATAACAAAAGTTCCGTTGAAAATCTTGTGACGACAGTGCTCTGAATTGGCCTGTGAGAAAGCAAAAATCTCAGAATCTGTTAGTTTTCTGCCTAATTTGGTAGCCAAATTATCTAAATATTCTACTTCTTCTGAGCTTAAAGCCAAACCTTCTTGTTTGTTGTAAGCGGCAATATCATCAATATCCAAAATGGCTTCTGGCTGTACATTGATGGTGAAAATATCCTGATTTAATTCAGTGTATTTTTGAGAAAGCATTGGGTCGAAATCAGTGAAATCTTCAGATGCTTTGTAAAATTCTTCGATACGAATGATTCCAGAAATTCCCATATTTTGAGTAATTTCAACGGCATTGGTACTCCAAGGCGTAATCATCGTGGCGCGAGGACCAACAAAAAAATCCGTCAATACGGATTTCTCTATCTTATTTGCATTGGCAAAAAGCCAGTTCAGTTTAGAAATATCTTGAGCCGAAATTTCGCCTTGTGTTTGTACGGCAAAAATTGCGTTGCTTTGGTTTTCAAAGAAATGAATCATTGTTTTGTTTTTGATGAATTGCGATGCAAATTTAGTTTAAAAAAACAGGAACAACAAGTGTAAAAATGACTTTTTAAAGTAGTTGAAATCAGTGTCCAATTTATAGTATTCAGTGTTCAGATTGTAGAGTTCAGAAAGCAGATTTAATAATTTAGAAGACACCTCAAAACTGACAACTACGAAAGTTTTCTCTTTGCAGTTAAATTTTAGCCACAGATTTACACGGATTATTACAGATTATAAAAAAACTTAGTGCTCTTAGCGAAAGCTTTGTGTTCTTTGTGGTTAAATAAATTTCAAACTTATTTCGGAAACACCATACTTTGATAAGCTCCCAAATCAGGTGGAGAAGTTCTTGTTTTTCCGTTGATGTCTAGCGGAATGGAATAAGCAGGATTTCCTTTTGCGAAAGCGGAAGAAGTATTATCAATATTCAATTTGTTATTTTGAACGGATAAAAAACGAGGATTCTGATTCAGAATAATATTGTTGTAACGAACGTTATTATTGAAATTATATAATGGATTCGAACTATTTGCATCTGATTTTATGAGACAATTATTGAATTGGTATTCAAAAGTTGCAGCATCTTTTTTATCCAAATTCAATTCGTTAGAATACCCACCATAAATGATACAATTATTGAATGTGGCGCGGGTTAAATTAGCAGTTTCTGAATTTGTGTCTGTTTTGTAATTGTTGATGGATAATGCAAATTGTTGCGAACTGTTCCAGTTGTTGTTAAAAGTACAATGGGTAAACAGGTAATTTCCTCCGTAAGTGCAAGCTAGAGCTGCTTTTCCAGCGGTATTAATAGCTAAGTTTTCGCCTTCAATTTTAGCATTTTGAGCCAGAATTCCGTAGTTGGAAGAATTGTAAATTTGGCTGTTCTTTATAGAAACGGTGGTGTTGTCCTGATTGTCAATTCGCAAACCTATTGTGGCATTTTTAATTGTAAGATGATTGATTTTATGTGCTGTGCTGCCCTCACGAAGCCAGATAGTAGCCCATTGTCCGGGAATATTGGCATACAGCGGTTCAAGACGATCACCTTCAAAAATAATTTCGTTTTCCTGTTTGATAGTAGTGGAAACACTTCCATTGCATTCTAAACTTGCTGATTGTGCTACAATCAAACCCGAATTAGTATGAAAATAAACACGGGCTCCTGCATCAAAAACTACTTTTTTTCCTTCAGGAACTGTCGCGTAACCGTAAATTACATAAGGTTTTTGATTGGTAAAATGCAATTCGTTGCCGTTTACAGCGTCATTTTCGTCCAGATAAAAACCACTCAATTCATTGTTGTCAAAAGTTACCGTTTCGGTTTTGCCGTTACTTAAACGTTTTGGGTATAATAAAACAGCATCTTTTACTAAAGTCAGTAAAGCTACTTTTTGCAAATTAGTTCCGCTGTCAAATTCGATGTCGTCGGTGTATAAAAAATCATTTGGATTAGCATCGGCGATGTTGGGTGTGGTTTCGATAAAAACATACAGACTGTCTTTGGCTAACAAGGTGACATTATTGAAGATTTTATTGTTTTCACCCTGCGTTCCGTCAACAGTCATGCGATATTTAGAATTAATTCCTTTACCTAATTTTATTGTTGGAATAGTAATGTCATTTTTACTGTGATTGTAGACTTTCAATAGATATGTACTCGAACTAATGGTCGAAAAAACAGTGTCTAAAAAAACAGTATCTTTCGAAAAAACTAATTTTCCATCATTAGGTACGGTAGAAAAATCAGTACGGCAAGAACAGATTGAAAATAAGATTCCGAGGATAATTAATAGCGAAAAAGGACGCATGGGTTTTGTTTTTTTGTAAAAATAGAAAAAATCTTATTTGTTAGCCCTTAATTTTAAAATGGATTGCAGAATATGCTTCCTATTTAATACATAGTCTCTATTCTTTTCTTTATTTTTACAATCGATTAAAATAAAATTCATGACATTCGATAAAGAAAAGATATTGGAATACTGTAATCGTATTTCTAAAAATACCTTAATGGAAACCTTAAATATTGAATATGTGGATGCGGGAGAAGGTTTTTTGACTGCTACAATGCCAGTAAATCCGAGCGTTCATCAGCCAATGGGCTTGTTGCACGGAGGTGCTTCGGTAGCTTTAGCCGAGAGTGTTGGTAGTGCCGCTTCCTTTATATTTATCAATCCCGAAGTGAGCGAAGTACGCGGGATTGAAATTTCAGCCAATCATTTAAAAGCCAAGAGAGAAGGCGTAGTTACTGCAACGGCAAGAATCATTCATCAGGGAGCAAGCATTCATTTATGGGAAATTCGCATTGTGGACGAAAGAGATAATCTGATTTCGTTATGCAAATTGACTAATATGGTTTTGCCAAAAAGAAAGAAAACAAGCTAGATTTTATTCGAAAAAAACAAACCTTTAATACAAAAATGTATGATTGATTTTTTTATAAAAGTGAAGCAACAAGAAGCCCAGAATTTACCTTTTGTTATATATAGTAAGCCTTATAAAACAGAAGTGAGAGGTTTTTTTCAAAAAAATGATCATTTGTATTTTGCTGAAACGCTAGACGAAACGGGTTTTGTCTTTGCACCATTCAATGGCAATCAGATGATATTGATTCCAAAAAACCAATCGGTTGTTTGGGAATCGGATGTTACTTCTTTTGAAGAAAATCAATCGGACAATCTCAATCATTCTGAAAACGAACAAGAAAAAGAACGTTTTGAAAACTTAATTCAAAAAGCAATTGATGCTATTAGCAAAGGAACTTTTACTAAGGTGGTTTTGTCCCGAAAGGAAATCTTAGAAGTACCTAATTTTGATTTGGTTACTGTTTTTACCCGATTAATTCAGCGTTTTCCAACCGTTTTTTGTTATTGCTGGTACCATCCAAAAATAGGCTTGTGGATGGGGGCAACACCAGAGCGATTGTTGAAAGCCAGCCGAAAAAAGTTTTGTACGATGGCATTAGCCGGAACACAAAACTTTGAAGGGAAAACAGATGTAATTTGGGAATCAAAAGAAATAGAGGAACAGCAATTTGTTACCGATTTTATATTGGAAAACCTGAAAGGATTAACTTCTGAAGTTGCTATTTCGAGTCCATATACTGTTCAGGCGGGGAATGTATTGCATATTAAAACGGATATTGAAGGAATCATTAATAAGACGTCAAAACTGAATCAGGTAGTTTCTGTTTTGCATCCTACACCGGCAGTTTGTGGTTTGCCTAAAGAAACGGCGAATGAATTTATTCTTGCCAATGAAGGTTACGATAGAGAATACTACACAGGATTTTTAGGCGAATTAAACAAAAAAGATTTTACCGAGAAAAAACAAAAATCTGATTTGTATGTTAATTTACGTTGCATGCAAATAAAAGAAAAACAAGCGCATTTGTACATGGGGTGCGGAATTACGAAAGAAAGCGTTCCAGAAAAAGAATGGAACGAAAGCGTGAATAAATCGATGACGATGAAAAGCGTTTTGTAAAGTTAGAAGCAGGAAGTTGGGAGTGGGAAGATGGAAGTCAGAAAGCAGAATTTAAAACTTAGTGAACTTAGTGAAACCTTTTTTTCTTTGCGGTTAAAAAAAGAAATTTAGAATTAAAAAATACTCATAATAAAACTCCATACAGTCTTGTCTTCTTTTTGGAAAAACAGATTGCGGAGGAAAAATAAAAAGAATGAAATTAGATATATTAGCTTTTGGAGCACATCCCGATGATGTGGAATTAGGGTGTTCGGGAACAATTTTAAAAGAAGTTTCCTTAGGGAAAAAAGTAGGTATTGTAGATTTAACCCGAGGGGAATTAGGAACTCGTGGTTCGGCAGAAATCAGGGATCAGGAAGCTGCAGCTGCTGCCAAAATATTAGGAGTTTCAGTTCGTGAAAATTTAGAGATGAGAGATGGATTTTTTGTCAATGACGAGAAACACCAATTGGAAATTATAAAAATGATTCGAAAGTACCAACCTGAAATTGTTTTATGCAATGCTGTGGAAGACCGTCATATTGATCATGCCAAAGGAAGTAAATTAGTTTCAGATGCTTGTTTCTTATCAGGCCTGATAAAAATAGAAACAGAGCTAGGAGGGGAGCAGCAAAAGGCATGGCGACCTAAATTAGTGTATCATTATATTCAGTGGAAAAATCTGAAACCTGACTTTGTAGTAGACATTACAGGATTTACCGATAAGAAAATAGAAGCTATTTTAGCTTATCGATCTCAATTTTATGATCCGAATTCTACAGAACCAGAATCACCAATAACTTCTAAAAACTTCTTTGAAAGCCTAAATTACCGTTCCAGAGACCTTGGAAGATTATCAGGCTTAGATCATGCAGAAGGTTTTACAGTTGAAAGATGTTTGGCAGTCAATAGCTTAGGTGATTTGATGTAAATTTCTTGATTTTTTTTGAAAAAATAGTTTGCAGAAGTCAATAAACGTTGTATATTTGCAACCGCAAAGCAAATGGTGGTTGTAGCTCAGCTGGTTAGAGCATCGGTTTGTGGTGCCGAGGGTCGCCGGTTCGAACCCGGTCATCCACCCAAAATTGTAAAAGCCTCGAAGAAATTCGAGGCTTTTTTTGTATGTTGAATTTTGATAATTTTTGTCTTTTAATTTTATTTTTGTTTCTTATTTTCCCAGTCCCTTTTTGACATCTCAAATTTTACTTCTTTGCTGCCATGCATTCCGTTTCTTATCCAGCCTGATTTGGTGTAGAATTTCTCGGCTCTTGTATTTGGAGATGTTCCTAACCAAACTTGTTCTTTTCCTTTGGAAAAATACCAATCGAGCATTAAAGTTTGAAGTTTACTGCCAATTCCTTTGCCTTCAAATTCAGGTTTAAGGAAAAGAGCCCAAATATTATTTTCCTGCAAATCGACTATAGCAAAACCTACTATTTGATTTTCTATTTCGCAAACCCAACCTTTCCCACGTTCGAATAAAAATACTTCACAATCTTTATCACTAACTAAATCTGGATTTGACAAAGTATTTTCTTTTACTGAATTTCGTACTATCTGGATTTGTTTGATATCATCCATTTTTGCTTCTCTAAATATCATTTTGCATCTTAAGTTGGGTTCATATTATTTTGCTAATGTATTTATTTTTTTTGTTTAGAAGAATATATGGCAAGTCAGTGTTATGATCTTTTAAAGTTATTGGGAAAACATTAGCACATTATTAACGGCATTTGCAGCCTGCTATGGCTAACTTTATAAAACGATAAAAATTAAATCTAAAATATTATGAAGGATCAGGTAATTATTATAACAGGAGCTGCAATGGGCTTAGGCTTTGCTGCTGCTGAAGAATTAGCAAAAAAAGGTGCTAATTTAGTACTAGTAGACTATAACGAAGAGAGTTTAAAAAAAGCAGAGGAACAGCTGAAAAAAGCCTATTCTGGAATAAAAATCATAACGGTAAAGGCAGACGTTTCTAATGAAGAAGATGTCAAAAATTATGTAAATACTGCTGTAAAGGAATTTGGTCGAATTGATGGGCTGTACAACAATGCAGGTATCGAAGGGAAGCAAGCTTCTATTACCGAATATGATTTGGATATTTTTAAGAAAGTAATTGATATTAATTTGATGGGAGTGTATTATGGCTTACGCTATGTAATTCCTGTGATGCAAAAGCAAAAATACGGACGTATTGTTAATGTAGCTTCTGTGGGCGGAATTAGAGGCGTGCTGAATCAAATGCCGTATGTTGCCAGTAAACATGCTGTTTCCGGAATGACTAAAAATGCAGCTATTGAGTATGGTAAGGACGGAATTTTGACCAATGCTATTGCTCCGGGAGCTATCCTGACTCCAATGGTAGCAGAAGCCTTTAAACAGGTGAATCCTAAGGATCCTAAAGCCGCTGAAGAACAATATGCAAAACACAATCCAACCAGAGCACTTGGAGATCCAAAAGACGTTGGGAAACTAGTGGCTTTTTTAATCAGTAAAGATAACGGATATGTAAGCGGACAAACTATTGCTATTGATGGCGGTGAATCTAATATGTACGGAAATGCCGAATAGCATTTAAATTACGAAAGTATTCAAATTTCAAAAGCTATATCTTTTTAATAGATGTAGCTTTTTTTATTTAATATTTATACTTTCCTGGTAATTGATGTCTTGTATGTTATTATAAAATCCGGCTGAAGGAGTCCAATATCTTTCAAAAACTGCGGTTTCACTTTGTGGAATTAATTTTTTGATATTTTGGATAGATTTGTCAATGAAATCAGGGTTGTTTTTGTATGTTCTCAATTCAAGTGCTATAAAAATTCCCTGATTGCCATTTTCGTTATATACTTTTGAAAAGAATTTAGGTAAATCAGCTGTTTTGTCAAAATGATTCCAGTCTGGACTCCAAATTTCCGTGCTGAAAAATTGAAGGTTCCTATTAGAAAACTCTTCCGATTTATACTTTTGAGTCCATTTTTTGTTGTTTTCTAAATTCCATTTCATTCGTCCAAATCCTAGCCATTTAGTATCAAATTCAAAAGATTGAAAAGTTCTGATATAAGTATCTGAGGTTAAATTATATTCTTTTATAATAGCATCTACAATTTCATAAATATCCTTATAGAAATTCCAATCGTTTATTTCAAAGCCAGCCGAAGAGTTGATATTGAAAACAATATATTTTGGAATAATTATCTTATCTACACTTTTAGTAAAAGTTG